>Ga0207112_1032_pt2 | contig 30947 bp, 17 predicted proteins | sample Alteio_BWMinHeat_72_FD_153549 | JGI IMG/M metagenome (GOLD analysis project Ga0207112, IMG submission 153549) | Enriched cells from forest soil in Barre Woods Harvard Forest LTER site, Petersham, Massachusetts, United States -... | ecosystem: Environmental > Terrestrial > Soil > Temperate forest >...
GTAAACGATGGGGAAAGAGGAACGTTTTTTTGCTTATCGAGAATCAAATATTCTGAGCCACTCCCGTTGGAACCGGGAACTAACGTGGCTTGCTTGCCATCTTCCTCCTGAAGTTGGCCAAAGATTTCCCATCGCAGGCCAAGGTTAACGGTAAGTTTCGAGGTCACCTTCCAGTCGTCCTGAAAATAAGCCCCAAAATATTTGCGCCGGTCTGCGGGCTCAACGATGTTGGACGAAAATACTGAGTTCGGTCCGCCGACGTTGTTCACACCATTGGGCACGGTGGAGGCGATAGGGGTCAGCAAAAAGTCCGCAGTTGCCACGCCGGGAGTGACATTCGGAATGCCGGTATAGCCTCCAAAGCTAAAGCCACCCCGCGACCAGGCCGGATCCAACCAGGGAAATTTCAGTGATTGATATTCGAATCCGCCTTTGAAACTGTGCGCTCCGTGTGTCTTAGTGAGGTTTTCTGAGAATTGAATAGTGTCGCTTTGACGGCGATTCGGGCTGGCAAATCCATTCGGTCCCAGGGAGCTGAGTCCGCTGATGCTCAGAGTAGGGAGACCGCCATTCCCGGGAGTGTCGGGAATGCCCTGAATCCCGAATTTTGCCGGAATCCCTTGTTGATTGGCGATCGCCGAATCAAACGTGGTCCGCAGCCTGCTGTAGCCGAAGCGGAACTCGTTGAGCAGGGTTGGGGAGAACTACAAGGTTCCACGATCTGTCCTTGGTCGCACCCTGGCCGAAACTGACGTTGTCGGCCTCACCGGTAAAGTCAGCTGGGATATTCGCATCGCGTTTGGAATAACTGACGCGTCCGAAAACCTGGTCATGCACCGAAAAATTGTTGTCCACTCGTATGTCAAAGTGCTGACTATCGTCCGGCAGGCTGCGATTAACGGCATAGTTGTTCGAGAGCCCGCCCTGTGTCGGAGCGGGGAAAAGATCGAGTAGTTTAACGGCGTTGGGATCAAGCCGATTCGCCGGAATCTGATTGAGAAACGATTGCAGTGTGGTGAAGTCGGTAATGCCGGAGATGCTTCCATTGGTATAGAACGGATCGCGCACAAAACCGCTGCTTGTTGCGAGGAGCCCAGTTACCGGATCTACCTGCCCCGCAGTTACCGGCCGGGTGGTGGCGGGATCCAGAATGGCTGCGCTGGGAATGGTCCTATTCAGAGCGTCTTTTGCGCTGCCGGTCACTTCCGTGAACACGTCGCGGAAATCGGTATAGCCGCTGCTCCGCTGCGCGGCTGTCGGAACGCTTGGATTCTTCAGTGTGCTTTGGCGAATGCGCCCGACTTCATAGTCGCCAAAGATAAACATTTTGTTCTTAATGATCGGACCACCAGCCGAAAAACCAAATTGGTTGCGCTGCAGCTGCGGTCTCTTCACCGTGGCAGGATCCACAAAGTATGCATCAATCGCGTCCAGCCTATCGTTCCGCAGAAATTCCCACGCGCTTCCATGGAACTGGTTGGTGCCCGATTTGATGGTTGCATTGACCACTGCTCCACCGGCCCTTCCGAATTCCGCGCTGAAGTTACTGGTCTGGACCTTGAATTCCTGGATGGCATCCGGAGGAGGAAGGCTTACATAAGCGGCACCATTCAAAAAATCCACTGTGTCGTTGTTGTTATCAATTCCATCGAGAATGTAACTGTTGTGAACGCTGCTCAAACCGTTAGCCACGAAGCTGCCAGTCTTGTCGAGACCGCGGGTCGCACTGAGTCCGGTAACGCCTGGGCCTAATTGCGCCAGGAAAGTGTAATTCCGTCCATTCAAGGGAAGATCGTTGATTTGGGCACGGCTAGCGAGAGTGCCGACCGAGGCGTCTTGCGTCTGCAACAGAGAGACCGCAGCGGTGACGAACACTTCTTCTTTTACTGAGCCGGGTTCGAGAGTGAAATCTGCCTTGAGTTGCTGCTGAACATCCACTTTGATTCCACGCTGCGCTGCTTTGCGAAAGCCGGCTGCTTCTACGATCAGCGTGTAGGAGCCGATTTTGATAGGAGTGAAGGAGTAATTGCCGTCGCTGGCTGTGATCGCTTCGGTGGACAGGCCGCTGCCTTCGTTGGTAAGAGTTACTTTCGCGCCTGAAACGAGAGCGCCGCTGCTGTCTGCTATCGTGCCGCGAATACCTCCGGCATCCACTTGTGCATAAGCCGCCGAAATGAGAAGAGCATTCGAGACAAGCAATAACATCCCAACACAAATTCCAAAACGCACGGATATTTTCTGCTTCAAGGCAGCACCCCCTCTGGTCACGCGGCCAGCATCGTGTCGCAACAGCGCGATTAAGTTAACGATTCCCCACCCTGCTATTCACGGAACCTTCTGGGCCGAACTCGACGAAAGCCGTAACGTGCAGGTGCACGTTTTCCGTGCGCGTGCACGTTACTGCTGCTCCTTCGCCCTTGTCAAGAAAAAAATTCACATAGGAATGCGACTCGCAATCCGTGACAAGATTTCCGTGCACTATATTCCTGACCTCTTGAACCTTTTGAGGTTGTGGAATTCCTCTTCTGCGTTTAAGGTGATTTTTACAAACCGACGCCTTTCCGTTCTGGACTAACGAGGAGAGCAATTCTCTGTCTGACCGTAAAGCAAAAGCGGACTCCAATCAGGTTGGAGTTCAGGAAATCGCCGATTCTTTAGGCATCTCTCGTGGCACTATTGATCGGGCGTTGCACAATCGGCCCGGAGTCAGCGTCGCTACCAAACGTAAAGTCCTTCGCGCCGCCGAAAAGCTGGGGTATCGGCCTAATCTTGCAGCGCGGTTTCTTTCTTCGTCAAAGCGGATTACCATCGGCGTCGTTATCCCGCGCGAGGTAGCGTATTTCTACGATGAAGTGCGGGAAGGTATTTTCGAAGCGGCGACCGTTTTCGAACCGCTTGGCATCAAGATCATCCACCGGCCATATGATCGTTTCGGCCCACACGAGATCAAAGCCTTACGCGATGTTTTACAAGAGGACATCAGTGGCCTGATTATTTCGCCCGCCTATCCCAACAAACTCTTGACACATATTGACGAAGCCGCACGCCGCAATATTCCGGTTGTATGCGTGGCCACGGACGCCCCGGGAACGAAACGGCTCACTTCGATCTCCGTGAATCCAATGGTGAGTGGAGCGCTAGCTGGGGAATTAATGGGATACTTTCTACGTGACGCTGCTCAGGTAATTGTTTTCATCGGCATGCACGCCACCGTGGACCACGAACACAAAATGCAGAGTTTTCGCAGTAGTTTCCGCACGTTCTGTCCCAGAGGTGAGGTTGCAAGCATCGTCGAGACCCATGACGAACCGAATGAGGCTTACTTGAAGTGCCGCAAGGCCCTCGAGCAATATCCACTGGTGAAAGGAATCTATGTAGCAACTGCGAATTCCATGCCAGTAATCAAAGCCCTGGAGGAATCGGGCTCAGCCGGCAAAATCAAAGTGATCGGCACAGATTTGTTTCCTGCCATGTTCCCCTACATACGGTCCGGCACCATTGCAGCTACGATCTACCAGAGAGCCAGAGAACAAGGTGCCAGGGCGCTTCAGACGACGGTGCGGTTCCTCACCGAGAAGCTGCAACCAGCCACGCAAATTTCCATCAATCCCACAATTGTCATGCGAGGTAATTTGGATTTGTTCGCCACGAACGGTTCTCCTACGGAACTGAAGGCTGGCTTCTAACGACTTTCAACTGCAAGGTTTGCGGCCAGTTCATAAAATTCGCGGCGTGCGTTGGCAGGAAGCCCCGCCACTTTGTTGGACGATGTCTTTTCTGTAGCGGCAGCATCCAGGGTCGCACGCATTTTGTCCACATTCATCGAACCTTCAGGAAAGATTTCCGTGTAGCGCTGGAGGACTTGTTTGGCATTCTCAATCTGACCGGCTTCATAGTAGAAAATCCCCAGAGTCATCAAAATGCCTTCGCGCGACGGGGAGAGATCTACAGCTTTTCTAAGGCTGGTTTCTGCTTGGTTCGGTTCGTTCTGCAATACCAAAGTAATTCCCATTCCCCAGTAGAGAATTCCGGAGTCTGGCACTCGCGTTAATCCACTCTGCAACATTTCCCGAGCTGCCTCTGTGTTGCCCGAACTCAATTCAGCGAGCGCCAGAGAGAAACAGTATTGGTCATTGCCTGGACTTGCCAGGTAGGCCTTTCGTAAATTTTGTATCGCGTCGGATGTCCGTCCCATTCGGCCATAAATGTCCCCCGCCAAGGCCAGAAAGGCACCATCTTTTTGCGATTCCGGCGACACTTGCTTCAGAGACTCCAGCGCCTTTTCATATTCGCTGGTCTGGAAGCGAGCGTAAGCCAGGTTGTAGTAGGCCTCATCCGAAGAAGGATTAGCTGCAATTGCTGCCTCGAAATGCTGGATGGCTTCCTGATACAAACGAAACCTTGCCAACAGGACTCCTTCACCCAGAAGCGTGCGAAAATCGCCGCCGCTGATTTGGTCCAGTTGCAGGATCGTTTGTTTGGCGTCGTCCACACGGTTGACCTTGAGATAAGCCTCCGCTAGTTGGTAAAGGCTGCGTGGGCTGGCTGCATGTAGTTTTGCTTCAGCCTCAAGTTCACCAACATCCGCTTCTTTTCGTTGCGCTGCTGATAATTCTCCACGGCGTCCGACCTGTTCAAAGAAGTTTTGCAGCGGGTAGGGACCTGGATCAGGATTCTTGGAAAGTGTGACGAACACCTTCATGTCGCGCTGGGCGGCATCCATTTGGTGCACATTTCGTTCCGCTGTGGCCAGCTTGTAATACGCCTGTGCCGGTTTCTGGCTAAGCTGAGCGCTGCGGCGCAAAAGCGGAATAGCTTCTGCATACCGCTTTTCGTCCATCAGCAGGCCGCCCAATTCAAATAGTGCTTCTCCGTAAGCGGGATTTATCTTGAGGGTTTGCCGGAGATACTGCTCAGCCTGCGCCTGTTCTTGTTGCTTTTTGGCTATCACCCCGAGATTGAAAAGTATGACTGAGTCATGGGGATCAAGCTTCAATCCCTGGTTCAAATAATCCTCTGCGTCGTCCAGTTTGCCAAGATGCCGTTGGCACAAACCCATGTAAGTATAGGAACGGGCTGAATGATCGAGTTGCAGTAGAAGTTTGAACTCTTCCACGGCCGCATCCACTTTGCCGACAGTGAAGTAACTCTCGCCCAAAGCGGCATGAAATTCGGCGCGCGCTGGATCGAGTTTTATTCCTTCCCGCAACAAAACGATCGCATCTTCATAGAATTGCTGCCTCATACTGAGGCGGCCCATGAGGAGAATTACATCGGTATTTTCAGCCGCGATTTTGCGTGCTCGAACCAGCAATTCCAGCGCCTCGATGTCTTTGTTCTGGTCAGCCAGGCACTGCGAGAGCAAATAAACCGTTTCCGCAGAGTTACGGTCCAGTTCAAGCCCTTGTTCGAGTGTCGCTTCTGCCTTGGAAAACTGGCCGTTGCGCAAATATGCCTGGCCCAGATCGTGCAGTATTTCGATAGTCCGAGGCTGCAGTGCGTTGGCAATTTCGAATTCGTGGATTGCAGGTCCGTATTGTTTCTTCGAAGCAAGGACCACGCCCAATGTGAAGTGGAGCTTCACGTCTTTGGCATTTTGGCGGGACAGTGTTTTCGCGGTCCTGAGGGCCGGGGCGGTCAGTCCGGCCATGAGCTGAGCCTGCACCAAATTTAACAACACGCTGGAATCTGCCGGGCGAACGCGTTGCAGGGCCAGGATTGATTCTTCAGGTTTCTTTTGGGAGAGAAGCAAAAGCCCAAGATTGTAGTTGGCGCTTCGATCTTGCGGCGTAATGCGAAGAATTTCGCGGAAGGTTCTTTCGGCTTGATCGACTTTTCCCTCGGAAACAAAGGTGATCGCCAAATTGTTGAGCGTTGCCAAGGAGTAGGGATTGATCTTCAGAGCCTTTTGTAGTACTTCTTCCGACTCCGCATGCCGCTTCAGCTGATGCAAGATCATTCCCAGGAGGTTGAGGCCGTCTACACTCCGCGGAGAGCGCTTCAGTCCAGCCTGTGCGGCAGTCAGGGCATCATCGAGAGCTCCGCGTTGGAACATTTCCCTTGCCCGTACGAAGTCAACATTGCGTGAGGATGACTCAAGACTGTGGGCATCCAGTGCAGCTTGTCCTGCTTCGACGGGGCACACTAGAAAACATGCCACAAGAATCGAAACTAAGAAACGGGCCATGAACCGCCCCAAGAAATCCACCATTAGGGTAAACAAGTGCGCATGGTAGCATACGCGGGAAGAGTAGAAGATTGCGCTGTCCAGTGAATAGCTGAACAGCTCAATGAGAACTTTGTAATTCTTCTCCATATTTTTCTAAAATGCGCATCCAGGCCAGCCAGGTGTTTCTTGTTTCGCTATTGTGGTTTGCGCAGCTTGTTGGAACTTCCGTTTCAGGACAAACCGGATCCACAACTCCACCGGCCGCATCGGCCAGATTCACGGACATCACTGCAAGCAGTGGAATAACTTTTCAGCATTTTTCTTCTCATACCTCGAACAAATACCTGATTGAAACTATGGGGGCCGGAGTGGCCCTTTTTGACTTCGACAATGATGGACGCCTTGATCTGTTTCTGGTCAATGGCGCGCCAATTGCCGATCCATCTCCCAAGGGTACAATCCCGCAAAAAACAGATCCCAAGCATTGGAACCGGCTCTACCACCAGGAGCGAGACAGCACGTTTAAGGACGTCACCGAAAAGGCGGGTGTGCAAGGAATAGGTTACGGCATGGGAGTTGCCGTCGGAGACTACGACAACGACGGTTTTGAAGATTTCTACGTGACGGCGTATGGCGCCAATCAGCTTTATCACAATAACGGCGACGGTACGTTCACCGATGTAACGGCCAAGGCTGGTGTCGCCGGCGGAGGATGGTCCACCAGCGCCGCCTGGGTGGACCTCGATGGCGACGGCTTGCTGGATTTGGTGGTCGCGCGCTATTTGCAATGGGACTTCGAAGACATCTGGTGTGGAGAACACAAGCCGGGTTATCGGGCCTATTGCCATCCCGATCAGTTTCGGCCGATTCCTCCACTGGTCTATCACAACGACGGTAACGGGCACTTCACGGAAATCTCGCTGAAGAGCAATCTCTCAAAACCAGGGAAAGGACTGGGTATCGCGATTGCAGACTACAACCGCGACGGACGAATTGACATTTTTGTCGCCAATGATTCTGTCCCCGAATTTCTCTATGAGAACAAGGGAAATGGAACATTTGACGAAGTAGGCCTGATCTCCCAGGCGGCGGTGGATGCGGATGGCAGCAGCTTCGCTGGCATGGGAGTTGATTTTGCCGATTACAACAACGACGGATTTCCTGACCTTGTAGTCACAACGCTCGCTTATCAAAGGTTTGCCCTTTTCAAAAACAATGGCGACGAGACTTTTTTGTACGCCAGCCAGAACTCCGGTCTGGGAGCCATGACATTCCTGCACTCCGGGTGGGGTGTCAAGTTTATTGATTACGATAACGACGGGACAAAGGATCTTTTGGCCGGCCGAGGCCATGTGATGGATACAGTAGAGCAGAACTTCCCCCAACTGAGCTATCGCGAACCTTTATTGCTGGCAAAAAATACAGGCAGTAATTTCGTTGACGTTTCAGCAGATGCAGGAAGCGTTTTTAGCCAACCGTGGGCCGCACGCGGACTTGCAATCGGCGACATTGACAACGACGGCAGGCTAGACGCGGTTGTTACAACCAACGATGGGCCCGCGTATGTTCTGCACAACGAGACCTCGACGCAGAACCATTGGCTGACATTGAAACTCATCGGACATAAAAGCAATCGCGATGCAATCGGCGCAGAAGTCACAATCGTGACGCCGGAAGGCCAACAACTAGCCACCGTAACCACGGCTGGGAGTTATCTTTCCTCCAGTGATAAGCGTGTGCATTTTGGTTTGGGGAACAATGCGACTGTAAAGAGCATAGATATTCGTTGGCCCAGCGGGATCCGGCAAACGCTCACCAATGTTCAGGGAGACCGAATTGTCGAAATCGAGGAACCGCTTTCGCCATAGCGAGAAACGTCGTTGATGGTCTTGCTATTTCTGCAAGAATAGGCTGCTGTTGGCGCCTGGTTCCCCCTCATCAATAAAACGTAGAAACTTCAGGGTTGACAAATCAAGATAAATTCATCATTATTCCGCATCGTGCACGCACACGATAAGGGGTTACGCAATCCCCCAATCGATATGTGGATGCCTCTCGGCCTTCGTTGGGATTGACCAGTAATTTTCCGTCGAACAAAGCGAAGATTTGAGCGGGGGCGATGATCAGAGCTTCTCGTCATGTGAAAGGTACTTGTGTCAAGCCGCAACGGAAAACGCAACGTTAAGAACGTTTCCTCCGAAGAACCAGTGCTGGCATGGGAGGAAAGTGTCACCATTCCAACTTACCCCGCCCTGCCTGCCGACCGCAATCCGATGTTCCTGGACAAGCGCGTTTATCAGGGCAGTAGCGGAAAGGTATATCCCAACCCTTTCACCGATCGCATTTCCGACGAAAAGACCGACAAGTCGTACCAAGCGATTTTTCTAGAGAACGAATTTGTTCGGATCATGGTTTTACCTGAAATCGGTGGACGTATCCACGTTGGTCAGGACAAAAGCAACAACTATGATTTTTTCTACCGGCAGAACGTAATCAAGCCAGCGCTGGTTGGTTTGCTGGGGCCGTGGATCTCAGGCGGCGTAGAGTTTAACTGGCCACAGCACCACCGTCCCTCGACGTTCATGCCAGTGGATCACAAAATCGAAGAGCACGCGGACGGGAGCAAGACAGTCTGGTTGAGCGAGCACGAACCCATGAACCGCATGAAGGGGATGGTAGGGATCACTCTTCATCCGGGGAAAAATATCGTGGAAGCCAAAGCCAGGCTCTTCAATCGCACTCCTTTCGTTCAAACTTTTCTCTGGTGGGCCAATGTTGCAGTGCGGGTGCATGACCAGTACCAAGCTTTCTTTCCTCCAGATGTTGATTATGTGGCAGACCATGCGAAACGTGCGATTTCGTCGTTTCCCGTCGCACGCAACTTTTACTATGGCGTTGACTACACAAGAGGTGTGGACATCACCTGGTACAAGAACATTCCAGTCCCTACGTCCTACATGGTCCTCGATTCCAGATACGACTTTTTCGGTGGCTACGATCATGGGAAACAAGCGGGCTTGGTTCATGTAGCAAATCGTTATGTCTCTCCTGGCAAGAAACTTTGGACTTGGGGAAATGCAGAATTCGGCTATGCCTGGGACCGTGAACTGACTGACTCCGATGGCCCCTACGTGGAGTTAATGGCGGGAGTTTTCACGGACAATCAACCTGACTTTTCATGGTTGCTGCCGTACGAGACACGAACCTTTACCCAGTACTGGTATCCGATCCAGGAAATTGGCCCGGCGACAAACGCGAATCTTTCGGCTGCAATCAATCTGGTGAAGGATAGCACCCGGGTTGAGGTCGGAGTTTGTGTGACCGAAGCCCGAAAGGACCTGCGAATCATTTTGACAGGCAGAGACCAGGTTCTATTTGAATGCACACGAGACGTGTTGCCGGGCAAACCGTTCCGAAGCGAAATTAAGCTGTTAGATGACTATTCGGAAAAGGATTTGCTACTGCGCGTACTCGCGGCTGATAGACAGGAAATCATTCGCTATCAACCTCAAGGCGAACATGAAGTCCATCCGCCTGATCCCGCAACCGAACCCCCTCCGCCAGCTGAAATCTCTACCGTCGAAGAACTGTATCTGACCGGCCTTCACCTGGAACAGTATCGGCACGCTACGCGTTCTCCTGAACCCTACTGGGAAGAAGGCCTACATCGTGATCCATTGGACGTGCGCTGCAATAATGCTTTGGGGGTGTCGCGCCTTCGAACGGGCCAATTTTCAGAGGCCGAGGTGCATTTTCGTCGTGCCATAGAGAGGCTTACACAGCGTAATCCAAATCCCTATGACGGCGAACCATTCTACAACCTCGGGCTCGCGCTGAAATTTCAAGGACGAAGCGAAGAGGCTTTCGCAGCGTTCTATAAATCAGTGTGGAATCAAGCCTGGAAATCTGCCGGCTGGCACGCTCTGGCAAGCATTGCCTGCCAGAATGGAAAATTAAAGCAAGCTCTTAACTTCTTGCACCATTCACTCTCGGCCAACGTGTTAAATTCAAACGCCCGTAACTTGCGCGCGGCAATCCTGCGGCGACTGGGCCGAAGCGGCGAGACAGAGAAGCTTGTCCGCAAGACATTAGAGTTGGATCCTCTGGATTTCCGTGCCATGGCGGAAGTCATGTTTCTCGACCGGCCCGAGATAAAGAGTTTTTCGAATGGCACTTTTTCACTAATGTTCCGAGACAATCAAACCTGTCTCGATGTTGCTTTCGATTATGCCGAGGCTGGTTTCTGGTCTGAGGCAATAGATCTTCTCGAAAGGCGCATCGCCTCGCTTTCGAAGGAAGAAAAAACGTATCCGATGATCTTGTATGCACTCGGATATTTTCACGAAAAAAGCGGGGAGGGTGAGAAGGCACGAGAATACTTTGACCGGGCAGCAAAAGCTCCAGCGGACTATTGCTTCCCAGCGCGCCTCGAAGAAATGCTGGTCCTTCAGGAAGCGATCCGGGCAAATGCGCGCGATGCCAAAGCCCATTACTATCTCGGCAATCTACTGTATGACAAACGCCGACGCGAAGAAGCCATTCAACATTGGGAGCGTTCCTGCCAGATTGATGCATCTTTTGCTATTCCCTGGCGAAACCTGGGAATTGCATGGCACAACGTACGAGGAAATGCAGAGCGCGCTCTGGATTGCTATGAAAAAGCATTTCAGGCAGACACGACAGATGCGCGTTTGCTATATGAACTCGATCAGCTTTGCAAGCGTACCGGAGTTCCGCCAGCCAAGCGTTTGTCGAGGTTGGAAACACACCGCTCTCTTGTGGATTTTCGTGATGATCTGGTAGTTGAACTCGTCACTCTTTACAACCAGACTGACGAGAGCAAAAAGGCTCTGCAGCTTCTGAGCGATCGGCGCTTCCACCCCTGGGAAGGCGGCGAAGGCCTTGTTTCCGGACAATACGTCGGGGCCCATCTTCTTCTCGGACGGCAGGCATTGAAGATCGGCAATGCTCGCGAGGCGCTCAAGCATTTTGAGTCCGCGCGCAACTATCCAGTGAATCTTGGGGAAGCGAAGCATCTGCTCACGCTCGAAACTCATCTCGACTATTTTTCCGGAATCGCCTTGCAGGAACTCGGCCGCAATGAAGAAGCTCGCGAGTATTGGCAGAAAGCGGCACAGACGAAGACGGGCAATAGTGACATGACGTTTTACAAAGCGCTCGCGTTAAGAGAGCTCAAGAATGACTCCCAGGCTATGTTGTTGTTGAATGAACTTTTGGAGTTTGCTTCACGCCAGATCCATGCGACGCCGACAATAGATTATTTCGCTACATCTCTACCGAACTTTCTGCTCTTCGACGACGACTTGAAGAAGCGAAACCAGATCCATTGCCGATATCTGTCTGGGCTGGCGAAGCTCGGCCTCGGACGCACAGAAGAAGCGGTCGCTGACCTGCGTGAAGTTCTAGCTTTAGATATCAACCACCTGTCGGCCCAAACTGAATTGGAGAACCTTGCTCCAGCGCAAGTTGTGGGGCCACAATCATGACCCATTACGTTTCCGGCGAGTCCACGCCTCGGACAACGGCAGCAATTGAAAGACTGATAGTGCACTTCAACAGCGTTTATTTGTGGACAATCTCTCTGGTGGCGGCGCTCGGCGGTTTGCTCTTCGGCTATGACTGGGTGGTGATCGGCGGCGCAAAGCCCTTCTACGAACAATATTTCCATCTCACTAACGCCTCGCAACAAGGCTGGGCGGTAAGTTGCGCGTTGATTGGATGTCTGTTCGGCGCCATGATTTCGGGAACTCTATGCGACAAGTACGGGCGCAAGCTCCTCCTGCTTTTGTCGGCGCTTTTGTTTGCAGTTTCGTCGCTGGCCATTGCCATGACCAGCGTTTTTCATATATTCGTGGCTTGGCGAATCGCCGGAGGCGTTGCCATCGGGCTGGCGTCGAATCTTTCTCCCATGTATATCGCGGAGATCGCGCCCGCACAGGTGCGAGGCAAGTTGGTTTCGGTGAATCAGCTCACGATAGTGATTGGAATCTTATTGGCCCAATTCATGAACTGGATCATTGCCAAACCAGTGCCTGCGGGAGCGTCTGCACTAGACATTCTGAACTCATGGAACGGCCAGACAGGATGGCGCTGGATGTTTGGTGTAACGGCTGTGCCTTCCCTGCTCTTTTTTCTCGGCATGCTCTCGGTACCCGAGAGCCCACGATGGCTTGCGCGGAACGGCCAGCCGGAGAAAGCCAAGAGCATCCTGCAACGTTTGGGTGGTGAAGCATACGCCAGACAAACGCTGGCAGAAATCGAAGCTACTATGTCCGTAGATACGAGTGCCAGTTTGCGCCAGCTATTGGACCCAAAGCTCGCAGGAGTGCTGCTGCTCGGCATCACGCTGGCTGTGTTTCAACAGTGGTGCGGCATCAATGTCATTTTCAATTACGCAGCCGATGTCTTCGCGGCAGCGGGATACAACGTGTCCGACATCCTGCTCAATATTGTTATCACCGGCGCAGTGAATCTCGTATTCACTTTTGTGGCCATCGCTATGGTGGATAGTGCGGGCCGACGCAAGTTAATGCTGTTCGGCTCGGCAGCACTCGCTTTGATCTACACAGTCCTGGGAATCGGCTTCCATATGCATGGGCGGGGTCTTTATATGCTTCTGCTTGTTGTAGCCGCGATTGCGTGCTATGCCATGTCCCTCGCACCCGTCACCTGGGTGGTTATATCGGAGATTTTTCCCAATCGCATTCGTGGAGCGGCGATGTCCGCGGCGATCACCTCTTTGTGGATCGCAAGCTTTGTGCTTACTTACACGTTTCCTCTGTTGAATCACGGTTTGGGGCCTGCGCGTACTTTCTGGATCTACGCCGCCATTTGTCTCGCCGGTTTTTTCTATATTCTTTGGCGCCTTCCTGAGACCAAAGGAAAGACGCTTGAGGAGATTGAACAGTCTCTCGTACGGTGAAAGTGTGTGATGACTCGGTCGACGCAGGGTGTTCCCCAAATGACCAGTATCAAGACCGCGTCTGGCCACGGTTGTGGTCGAGTCATTTTGGACAATGGTGTAGCCCGCGTTGTAGTGTTGCCGGATCTCGGGGGAAAGATCATCTCCCTCGTACGCGTCGCGAGTGGCCGCGAATATCTGATTTCCCTTTCTTCCAATGAAGATTTTCGCAAGCCGTCTTTCGGAGGAACCTTCGTGGACTACAACAATGTAGGCTTCGACGAATGTATTCCTACAATCGCCCCGTGCGACTACCCTGAAGACAAGTTTGCAGGATTTCAGCTGCCGGATCACGGTGATGTCTGGTCGTTGTCCTGGCAACATGAGATCCGCGACACCAGCGTAATGCTGTCGGTTGAGGGGCGGTCCCTTCCGTTCATGTTTCGGAAACACCTCAGCCTGCAAGCTGCAACGCTGCAGATTGAATACGAGTTGCTAAACACGAGTGATACGCGATTTCAGTTCCTTTGGTCAACGCACCCCCTGCTTAGAACAGAGCCCGGTACGACCATTCTGCTTCCGCTCGACTCGGGTAAGTTGCTCATAGACTCCTCGAAGGGTAATCGTCTGGGTTCGAAAGGAGAAAGTTGTACTTGGCCGATCGCTACACAACAAAATGGACAAACAGACGATCTACGGTTCATGAAAACCCGCGGGGAAGCGAGCGACAAACTTTACACGCCGCGCCTTTCCAAAGGATATTGTGGCCTTTACCATCCCAGCACAAATGAATCGATCGTTTTCAAGTTTGATGTAGAAACCGTGCCGTACGTAGGCCTGTGGATCTGTCACGGCGGTGTCGGGCCGGATAACCCGAAAGAGCCATACACAATTGCAATGGAGCCTTGCAATGGACGGCCAGACTCGCTGCGGGAGGCCATTGTTCGGGGAGAAAGTAGCACACTCTTCCCTCACGAGCTCAAGCAGTGGGCCCTCCACGTGGAATTGCTTGAGGGTCGCCCGAACGAGAGGTTTAGCGAACGCATTGGAGGTCTTCTGTGAAAGGCAGATCCCGGGCGATTGGCGCTGCTTGGCTTTTGATCTTGTTTCCGTGCCTTGGATCAGCGCAGTCGCCTGTGCGGTTTATCGAAGCGAAAAAGATGTTCGTCCTGGACGCGGGAAATATCTCCTACGTTTTTGGGATAAATGACAAAAACATGCTGCAACACATTTATTGGGGCAAGCATGTTTGGCGCGATGACGATTTTGGGCCGGCGCAGAGCCTTCCGGAATGGGCAGCCTTCGACCTGAGCACTACCACAACACCACAGGAATATCCGGGATGGGGCGCTGGTCTCTTTGTCGAACCGAGCCTCAAGGTAACGTTTCCCGATGGCAACCGCGATCTGGTTCTCCACTATGTGAATCATCAGATCGATGGCAACAAACTGACGATTACTCTCAAAGATATTGAACGGCCCTTGCTGGTTCAACTGCACTACACCGTCTATCCACAAACGGGTATCGTCGAGCGCGATGCCACAATCGAAAACGGAACGAAGGGTCCGGTTGTGCTCGAAAGCGTACAGTCGGCCGCGTGGTATCTGCCTCGCGGGGAGGGTTACCGTCTCCGCTACCTCACGGGTCGTTGGGCGGGTGAGTGGCAACTCAATGAGGAACCTGTGCACGCCGGCATCAAGGTATTGGAAAGCCGACGAGGTAGTACAAGCGTCCAGATGAATCCCTGGTTCGCGCTCGATCGGGATGGTAACCCCGACAGTGAGCATGGATCTGTCTGGTTCGGAGCAGTCGGATGGAGTGGCAGCTGGCGCATAAGTATCGAGCAGACTCCGCACCAGCAGGTACGAATCACGGGAGGGTACAACCCCTTTGACTTTGGATATTACCTGTCTGCGGGAGAAACGCTGACCACACCTCCTTTTTTTGCAGGGTATACGGACCAAGGAATCGGAGGCGCCTCGCGCATTCTCCACGAGTTCGAACGCACAGAAATACTGCCAAACAGGTCAGGCTTGAAAAAACGCCCGATTATCTACAACTCCTGGGAAGCGACTCACTTTGACCTCAACGAAGCAGGACAGCTCGCCCTTGCGGACAAAGCTGCAAGCCTGGGAGTCGAACGTTTTGTTATGGACGACGGTTGGTTCGGGCAACGTAACGACGACCACGCCGGTCTTGGTGACTGGTACGTAAACCCTACCAAGTTTCCCCGTGGCCTCGGCCCACTCATTCGGCACGTTAAGGAATTGGGGATGGATTTTGGAATCTGGGTTGAACCGGAAATGGTTAACCCCGACAGCGATCTCTATCGAAAACATCCGGACTGGGCGATGCACTTTGAAGGCCGTCCGCGGACTGAAGCGCGGAACCAGCTTATGCTCAACTTGGCGCGTGACGATGTGCGCGATTACGTGTTTCATTGGCTTGATGAACTCGTTACCAAGAATGACATCGCCTTCTTGAAGTGGGACTACAACCGCAATTTCAGTGAACCGGGATGGCCGGACACTCCTGCCGCACAACAGAAAAATATATGGGTGCGGTTCACGCAGAATGTTTATGACATTATTGACCGGCTTCGCCATAGACATCCAACTTTAGAAATCGAGTCTTGTTCAGGTGGCGGCGGACGCGTTGACCTCGGAATCCTGCAGCGGGTCGAGCAGGTCTGGCCCTCTGATGATACGGAAGCCTTTGACAGGCTCACGATTCAGCAGGGTTTCACGTACGCTTATACACCGCACATCATGGTGGACTGGGTAACCGACGTTCCTAACTTCAACGAACGCAGCGTGCCACTCCAGTACCGCTTCCTGGCAGCCATGCAGGGATCTCTGGGAATTGGCGTCAATCTAAATCGGTGGACGACGGAAGAGTTCACCTTGGCGAAAGCGATGATTGCCTACTACAAATCCATTAATGCAACTGTCCAGAATGGCTCGCTATACCGCCTCGCGTTAGCTACACAGGGCAACTTCAGCGCGAACCAATATGTTTCTCCAGACAAGTCGCAGGCCGTGGTCTTTGCTTTCCTACACTCTCAACAATTTGGGCGAATGGTCTCGCCCCTGCTCCTAAGAGGCCTTGACGAAAACGGCATCTACTCAGTATCTAGAATTGACGGCAAGGCAGGTACAACCAATGCGGCCATCAAACTCAGTGGCGCCTACCTGATGAGCCACGGAATCGAAGCTGCGTTGACCGGCGACTATGACAGCGTGTCCTTCAAGCTGGATCGGGTTCAACCGAACTAAGGGCCGGATATTTTCTGACGTTGCGGGATCCTCCGCGAATGGAGAATCGATGTGCATCCCCTTCCCCACAGTCGTCGTGGACCACCTGTAGAAAGGATCCGCTATGAGAACCAACCGTAGAGAGTTTCTTCAAGCCACGGCGCTCGCATCGCTTTCCGCAGTACATTCGCCCTACAGCGCTTCTTCAGACAGCCGTACCAATGGGATCTCAACGGATGAGCATCTCAACGCGCCCGGGATTGCCCGAAAACACATGATCGTGCGTGACACACCGGGCTCCTCATTCTTCGAGGGGATGCTACTCGGGAACGGTGATGTTGGAGCATGTGTAGTCGTCCGACCGGACGCGCTTGGCATTCATATTGGCAAGAACGACTGCTGGGACATTCGCGTGAGCGAAGACATCGCAAACCATGTGCTTCGGTTTCAGGAACTGCTTCAACTCTGGGAGCGCGCCAGTGAAGAAGCCAAACGGATAGGAAAGCCGGACATGCTCTATGTGGAGACTGGAGTTGACTTTTTCCGCGAGTATTCCCAAAAGGTCGGGAGTTCCTACGACGGCAAAAAGTGGCCTCGCCCGTGGCCTTGCGGCACCATCTGGATCAACTGGGATCCCACATGGGTAGAGCCAGGCCAACACACTCTTGACCTTGCTACTGGCTTGTTCACCCTGACATTGCGATGCACGACTTTCGACAATGAAAGCAGTCGCGTTCAGCTGTCTATTTTCGTCGACTGGGACACCGGACTCATTTCCGCCTCCACTGACCAAGCCTTGCCACTCCGATCAATAGCGTATTCGCCAGAGGTTGATGGTTTTCATACTGGACCTTTCGAGTCAGCTAAGAGCAAAGAAGCATCGGAACTCCTGCCGTCTCCCGAAACCTCGTCCGCGATCTTTCCTGACTTTGCCGAGTTCTCTTCGTTTCAACACTTTCCTGCTTTGGGTCCAACCAGCGACCTCCCGTCGCCTCCACTTACTGACAAAGACCGCAACTTTTCGTTACATGGTCGAATTACCGGGCGCTGGTCGGTTGAAAAGGCAGATCCTGCTTCAGACGTGCGTCTAAAACCCCAGACGCGGCAACTTCTCCGCCTTTACGCTGTTGTGGCCACGCCTCGCGATTCCGTCCTGAAACGGTTGCTTCAGCAACAGGTGACTACTCGCGCCGGCCCAGACTGGGTCTCTATTCCGCAAAACCATGTTTATTCCGCGGAAGACCTCGATACAAAAACCTTTGCACGCCACGGCGTCGCAGCACTCGCCAAATCGGAATTGCGAGATATCCGGCACAACTCTGAATCGAAATGGAAGGAATTCTGGTCTCATTCTGCTGTTGAGTTCGCCGACCGCGAATTAGAGCGCATATGGTATGAGAATCAATATTTCCTGGCTTGCTGCTTGCGGCCGAGTAAAGTGGCGCCAGGCTTATTTGCAAACTGGTCGGCGGGAGATATCGGAACCTCGTGGCACGGTGACTATCATGCGGACTACAACTGCCAACAGGTGTATTGGGGTGTATTTTCCAGCAACCATGTCGAGCAACACTTACCCTTCGTAGAGCTCTGTGAGAACCTCCTTCCCATAGCAACGAAATTCGCGGCAGAGCATTTCGAACTTCCAGGTGCCTTTTTTCCGGTGTCTTCGTATCCAGCGCCTAGCCAGATCGTAGCTTATCCAGTGCCGCCGTGGGCTTATCAGTTTGCAATGACCCCGTGGATGGTGCAGAGTTTGTGGTGGCAATATCTCTATACACAGGACAAAGAATACCTCCGCCGTGTTTACCCCATTCTTAGAGAAGCCGCGCGATTCATCGCTGCCTACATTAAGAGGAGCGATGATAAGAAATACCATTTCAGTCCAACTGTGTCGTCAGAGAACTGGGGATTTACGGTCGACCAACGTCTCAACCAAGACTCCATTCTTGATCTTGCCCTGACGAACTTCCTTCTCAACGCCGTCGTAGAGGCTTCCGTTGTCCTCGCTGTTGACGAGGTTGAGCGCCTGCGCTGGAAAGAAATCTGGGAGAACATGGCGCCTTACCCTAGCGCGTCCGGACCTTATGGCGAAGTTTGGATAGACATCAAGAATGCACCAGTTGGACATATCTACAATGTTCCCGTAACTCTGGCCCCTGTCTTCCCTGGGGAGCAAGTCGGCATTGGACTAAACACTCAGTATTGGGACATCGCGAAACGCACCGCCCGCACCATCAGCCTGGAAGGTGGAAATGATCTGGTCTATCAGCCGATGATCCGCGCGCGCCTTGGAATGCTGGATCTTGAATGGTTCAAACAGGAAGTGCGTTATTGCAGGCTACCTAACGGAGTAGCAAATGATCGTGTTCGGCAATCGGGAGGTCGCTATGCTCAGTCACTTGATTTCGATTTTATGATGCGCATGGGGTTTTGGTGTGAGAATTTCTCGCTACCGGCCGTCCTGAACGAGTGCATGATGCAAAGCTACGCGGGTTGTATACGGGTTTTCCCTAATACTCACAATCTAGGCCCGGCGCGCTTTGAGAATCTTCGTGCTGTAGGCGCATTTCTCATAAGTGCCACCTACGACGGCGCAAGAGTAACACACTTGTCCTTGCACAGCGAAAAGGGGAGGACAGCAAAGCTAGTATCGCCATGGGGCGTCAGCGGGTTACAAGTGATTCGGAGCAGCGATCATGGACAGGTGCAGGTGGCGCTTAAGGCTGATGTGGTAAGTTTTGACACTCGGGCAGACCAGACCTATCTGATAACTCCTGCGTAGCGGTTTGCGACGCTCGACCAGTTTGAGGACCGGCTATCTAGCCGGGTTCGTTATACACGCCGATCTCGGCAACGTGAGGCATCTCCTTGCTGCTTTCCAAGAGGAGCCGCACCCTTTGCGATGACACGCGCGGAATGCGATGTATTGTCGTGGGCGCGGGCTTTTCGCCGCTGATCAGCTTCGTCCAGCTCGCACCGTTCCAGCACTCAAAGCGATAGCTCCGAATGCGGCTTTCCGGATAGTCATCCCGTCTGCCAACGGGCTCCACCAGCGAGACAATGTTGAAACTCTCCTGCTTTCTCAGATCCACTTCCAACCAACCCGAGCTTTGTCCCTCATCCAGGTACCAGCTCGATCGGAAGTCACCGTCGTTCGCTTCGTCCGGTCCAACAGTATCCGGGTAGCAACTGGCGTGAATGGGCTTGCCCGTCGCCAGATTGCGCGTCGTGATCACGACATGCTCGCTGAGCTTCGTCATGGGCCCAGGATGCTTCCATGCCTTACCAATCTCTTCCAAGCGGCTCACAACGTTTGGCGCAAACCGTCCTTCTCGGTTCGGGGGAGCATTCAGAATCAGGTTGCAGTGTCTACGATTCAGCGGCTCGAGCCACTCCTCTACGACAGTCTTCGCTGGCTTTAGAGGTCCATTGGCGTCTTGTTGCTTCCAGAACCATCTATCCGTGAGGGTCACACATGAGAGGGCCGGCACGTCAATGTTTTCCGGAACCTTCTGCCCGGCATTCTGCTCAAACACCTTCACATCGGAATAGTAAAGTCCCCCCGAAGGATATTGACTGGCATTGAGATCGCAGATCAGGCAGTTGGGCTGCAGATTCTTGATATGCTCATAGATCTCGTGGAACGGCACCTCTTCATATGTGATGCGACTCCACGGAGCGTCCCAACCATCGGTGATGAGGATGTCGACTTCCCCGTAGCCGGTGAACAGCTCCGTCAATTGATCTTTGATGAGCTGAACCTTCGCCCGTGTCACGTTGAAATGGCGGATGTCATCCCGTAGCGACAGGATTGAATAATAAAGCCCGACCCGCAGGCCCGCCCTGCGGAAGGAATCAACATAGGCGCGCACGACGTCGATCGAATATGGCGTCTGCCCCACGCTTGCCGCCGCCGTCCTTGTTGGCCAGATGCAAAAGCCATCGTGATGACGAGTTGTGAGGCATCCCCATGTCATGTTGGCCGACCGCGCCGCTGTCGCCCATTGATCCGTATCGAGAGCTGTGGGATGAAACAGGTCGGGAGATGATGTTGGATCACCCCACTCGCGATCCTGAAATGTGGCCATGTTGAAATGCACGAACATGCCAAAACGCAGATCAACAAACCTCTGTTGCAATTCCAGAAGAGGCAGTTCGCGGCGCGGAGTCACGCGCGTTTCGTTCTGCACCAAAGCGGCACTGCGATGACCCAAGAGTATTGCGGTAGTCGCAGTTTGGGCGGCCAATTGGAGAAGCTCTCTCCTTGTGGGCATCTTCGATCCTTACCTCAGATGAGCACGATTACCTTGTTGGCCACGTCAGACATGGCTAGTCCATGTGAACGACTTCGTCCGTCTCCGCCCACCGTTCGCCCTCTTGTCGGGTGGGCAAAGGTCCGGCAAAAGAGGCCAAAATGCGGAGACAAGCTTACACATGCAAGCGCTTCTATGTCAAAGAATTAAATCTAAGCAGATCGGTTTAAGTATATCTAAACAAAGGCAATAGTTAACATAATTCGACATTTTTGAGGTATCGTCGCACCCTTGTATGAGCGCTTATTTTACCCTGCGAACATGAGGCTTCTCTTTCAACCGTCGTCGGTGAGGTGATGTGCCAGGCAGTACGCCTCGCCGGTGCTTTTGTCGGCTATCAGGCTGAGAATCGCGCTCTGGCCGAGGAAGTGCATCGTGGCGGCATACTTGTTCAGATCTGCAAAGACTGGAGCGAGCGCCTCGCGGGAGTTCAGTTCCTGTGAAGGCTTCGGGTCTTTGGCATTCATGTACACCACGTCCGATGGGCAGTATCCTCCATCACCTCTTGGGATTATCGCAGAGCGGAACATCCTGATCTGGAACCAAGTCTTGTCGACAGCCAGCTTCCCGCGCGCCGCACACTGCTGACTCTCGTCAAGATCCCGTTCCTGTTCTGCTCTGCTGTTTCTGGTGTATGCCCGATACGATTGGCGTCCAATATGGACTGCGATCTCTCAAGGCTGCCCGCCACGATGCAAGCAGCTCCGGTTTGGGCGACTGCAAGGAAAAGTGTGTTCCATTCATGTCGATCGCCCACCGCGGCGACGACACGCGGAATGTGCAGGATAAGCACCCACGAACTCAGCATAGTGGCCAAGAGCCGCGAAGCGAGACGCGCCAGCACGCCGCTTAAGATCGCTAGTCCCGCGGCCCAAAACGCAACGCCGGTGAAATAGGCCCAGAACAGGCGCACGGGAATCCAATTCGGTATAAAGTTCGCCACCGCGTCAGGATAGAGGAAGTGCACGGTTCCGAGCATTGCCAGGCTGAACGCGTAACAGTAGCGGCTGATGAGCAACTCGGTTCGTTTCACCGTTGGCCCCGCAACAACCGCTAGCAGAAAGAGGCCGCTGGTTAATGCTAGAGCCTCGGCCAGCCCGCCCAACCCGGTGCGCCAAAAAGCGACCACGCGCGGGACATGTACCAGCGTCCAAAGGAGCCAGACAGAACCCAGAACCAGAGCGCCGAGACGAACGGTTCTCTCGAAAAACAGGCCGAGGCCTGCGACAATCAGCACGCTGCCATGAACATAGGCCAGTGCCGCCCGCGCCGGGAGCTGCGGGGACACGGGCGTCCATTCCATGATGAAATCAGCATAACGTAGGCAGATCGCGCCGAGCGCAACCATGGCGAAGCCTACAAGCAGGCGGCCCAGTCGAATCGAGATTGGCATCGCGAACCTCTCTTCATTCCCCATCATTCACACGGACAAACAGAACGAAGATTAAAAATATCGGTTTCATCTCTGTTTGGGTTCTTGCACTTTGAGAATCTGGTCTATCTCCGCCCCGGCGATTTGCTGGCGGATTCCGGATGGCCAGAGAACCTCAATATTTGCGCGCGTGGCCGCCCCGAGACCAAAATGCAGCCGTTTGTCACTTGATGAGAGATAACTTCCGGCCGTAGTGGCAAACCGCACTTGCCCGTTTACCTCCACGCGCGCTCCCAACCCATCGCGGTTGCTTCGGGTACCGGAAAGGCTAACAGTAATCCAGTGGTTCCCACTTGCTTGGTTCATGAACACCTGCGGCGCGCCTCCGAGCACGGTCATGACCACGTCGACGTAGCCATCGCTATTAATATCGCCAAACGCGGCCCCACGTCCGGCGAGAGGAGTATTCGTACCGGCATCTGCCTGTTCGAAGCGGCCGCGGTGGTTCAGAGCCAGCAATGGAGGCTGCAGGTAACGGAGTCCAGGATCGAACTTCTCAACATTGTCGATCACATGACTCTGTGCGATGAATACGTCCTTCCAGCCGTCATTATCGAAGTCTTCGAGACCCATTCCCCAGCCGGACACTGAGCCGGAAAGCAACCCAAAACCTGTGCTCCGCGTCTGGTCTGAAAACACGCCGTTGCCTTCATTGCGAAACACGGGATACAGGCCCTTGGGAAGTTGGGTAAGCATGATATCCGGGCGGCCATCGTTGTCGTAATCCTGAAATGTCACGCCCATCCCGGAAAGCATCTTGCCCTCGGAAGAAAGCGCTACCCCAGCGTCAAGCGCCCGCTCGGTGAATGTTCCGTTGCCGTTATTGTGAAGCAGGAATTGCTCGACGACATCATTTGCGACAAAAATGTCGGTGAGGCCATCACCGTCATAGTCCGCAAACGCTACCCCCAATCCGTGGCCTTTCAAGGCAGCGATGCCCGACCGTATGCTGACGTCCTCAAAAGTTCCATCGCCACGGTTGTGGTACAGGAGATTCGAAACTGGGGGAAACTCTCCCGGCTGACAGTAGGTATCTTTGTTCTCGCCACAGGCTTTACTTCGTTTGAAATCCCAGTCGAGGTAGCGGGTCACGAACAGATCCAGATTTCCATCGTTGTCGTAGTCGACGAATCCGGCTGAGGCGGACCAGCCTCCGCCCGCCACGCCGGCCTTAGCGGTCACGTCGGTGAAAGTTCCGTTGCCATTGTTGTGATAAAGGACGTTCTGGCCGTAATTGGTGACGAAAATGTCCTCGTTGCCGTCGTTGTCGTAGTCTCCGATAGCGACTCCCATCCCGTAGTTTTTATCGCCCGCACTTGCCAACCCGGCTTCCTGGGTCACATCGGTAAAACCCCCGTCTTTGTTCTGCCGATACAGACGGTTCCAATATTTAGGGTTACTTCGATCGAAACTGGCGACGCCACCGACTGCCTTGGTAGTGTCTCCCGCGTTTACCAAGAAAATATCGAGGAGACCGTCATTATTGTAGTCAAAGAGCGCAATGCCACCTGGCATGGTTTCAATGAGGTGCTTGTGCGGCGTTGGAGAGTTTTGAAGCCTGAAGTCCAAACCGCGTGGATGAACTGGATGAAGTACCGGCGACGTGGTAGAGGCTCCCAGGAGAGCGATGCAAGCTACGAAGCAGAGAACCCGCGATATCTGAGCGTACGATTTCACAATTCTGACCGCATAAGATTGGCGGCCGCGAAGGTCTCGTTCGGAGGTTACCTTCTTCCTCTGTGTGACCTGATTACGAATCCACACTTTACGGAGTTGCGATTATTTGCAGGTCGGTTTCGCCGCTTGCCGGCAAACTCAGAGTCAACACTTGCCCGGCGCTAAGCGATGAAGATAATGCCGAGTCCGCCTTACCATTCAGCAGAACCTTGGGCTTGCCCGAACTCCACCCGAAAATCTGTACTTCGTAACTCTTCCACCAGGGACGATAATTTCCTTCGAGCGCTCCCAAATGAATTCGCAGTCCCTCGGGGCTTGGCTGGCATGAAAACTTTAATCGCAGATACTCTCCCTTCTGATAGTCCAGGGTTGTGCCGTCATCTTGGTATAATGTTCCAGCACAGTCGGGGCCGGGATAAACCCTTAGCGTCAGTGGCCCTTGTGGCTTCTCCTCCGTGCTCTGAGTCAAAGGCTGCATCGGAATAATCGAACCTGCGCGAGCATACACCGGCAACACATCCAGACGAGGCTCGATTTTCTCGGCGCCTATCACCCGCGCGCCTGTCCAATAGTTGTACCAATCGCCCGGTGGCAGAATGACGTCATAACTGTCCAGTTCGTCAGGATAGCGAAATGGGGCCACCAGTAGGCTTGGACCAAACATGAATTGATTCGGAGCATCAAGGTCAAGAGGATGGTGGTCTGGGGTGGCAGACGGAAACTCCAGGAAGAGCGGGCGAACAATGGGCAATCCAGTGCGCGACATCTCCTCGGCTGTAGTGTAGAGATAAGGAAGCAGACGGTAACGTTCCTCAATGTAGCGCCGTCGAATGGCTAGATGTTCGGGGCCATGCACCCATGGTTCCTGAGCCCCGGTTCCCTTGGCCGTATGGTTGCGGTCAATCGGCTGAAAGGTTGCGAGCTCGATCCACTTAGTCAGCAAATCCGGTTGGGGGGTTCCGGCGAAACCACCGACATCGGCCCCAGCCATTCCAAATCCGCTCAGGCCGAGATTCAGCAGCATGGGTGTCGACAGCCGGAGGTGGTTCCAGGTGCTGCTGTTGTCTCCCGTCCAGGTAGCGGCGAAGCGCTGCCCGCCCGCATACGTAGCCCGGGTAAGCACGAAGGGACGTGAGTTTGGCGCCAGGTTCAGCAGGCCTTCATAAGTGGCGCGGGAATTTTCCATTCCATACACGTTGTGAATCTCAAGGTGGGTTGCCGTACGTTCAGCGAACCCAGGCTCCTCAATGCGGTGCCGGGTCTCAATCGGCATTGTTTTCGAAGGAGAGAGAAAGACCGAGGGTTCATTCATGTCGTTCCAGAAGCCCGACACACCCTCCGACACAAACTTGCCATAGAGCCGGCCCCACCACCCGCGCGAACTCTTCTGAGTGAAATCGGGAAAAACAGAGGGGCCCGGCCACACATTCCCTACATAGAGAGAACCATCGGGGTTCTTAAGGAAATGATCTCCGGCCACTCCGCTCTGGTATGGCCCGTAATCGATGTTTGGGCCGTACGCGATATGTAGGTCAGTGATGGTTACCAGTCGGAAATGTTCCTGTCGAAGATCCTTTACCATGCCTGTAAAATTCGGGAATTTCTGAGAGTCCACCGTAAAGGGCCTATTTTTCTGCTGGTAATCGATGTCCATGTAAAGCACGTCTGAGGGAATCTTGAGCTCCCGCAGCTTGGACGCAACCTCTCGCAGTTGATCCTCGGTCTCATAGCTATATCTTGATTGCTGGTAGCCAAGCGACCACAGCGGCGGCAAAGGTGCAAGGCCGGTAAGCCAGGAATATGTCTTGACTACACTCTTCGGATCGGGGCCATAAACAATGTAATAGTCGACCGGACCGCCGCTGGCTCCAAAAGAATATATCTCGCCCGACTCCTTCCCAAAATCGAAGCTGCTGAACCATGTGTTGTCCAGCAAGACGCCGACGTACCTGCCTGCGCGCTCAGCGAGGAAGAATGGGATGCTCTTATAAATAGGGTCGGTGGATTCCTGAAATTCATAAGTATCGGTGTTCCAGAGCACAAAGGACTGACCTCGCCGGTCCAGCGGCCCAACTTTGTCACCTAAGCCGAAGTAATGCTCGTCGGCAGGCATTTGCTTGTAAAGCCGAAACGTCCGGTCATGAAATGTTACCGGCCATCCGGCAGCATCTTCCTGCAATATGTTTCCTTCCAGGTCTGATACCGATAAACGGAGATCGCTACGCGCAATCTTCACTCGTAGGCTACGAGTGCGGAACCCCACCCCAACCGCGTCAGTTTCAGACGTTATCGAAACCGAACTCCGACGAGAGTTAGCCAGCACGGCCCATGATGCGTCCTCGGGAAGTTGTCCATTCACGCCGATCCGTATGCGCACGACATCATCCCGCAAAGCTCGCACGTCTAAAATCGCTGAGCCACTTTTCACTTGCACGCCATTGGGTAACAAAACAGCCGCAGAAAAGACATTGAGCACCAACGGAGATGGCACCGGGTGAGGTTGGGGCGTAGGGTCAAGAGCAAAAGCCCTGATTGCAAGCACTGCTAAGCAAAGGATCCCAGGGGTGATTCTTGCGCAGACACTGTGACTCATGATTTTATAGTCGTCCCGGATTTAATGGATTCTCACAAAATGGCCCCGCAGGGGCGCTATTTGCTGCCCTGCGGGGTCGGGGGGAGGAACCTGACTGTCTCTCCTAGTCAGTTACCAGTAGAACTTCAACGCTGCCTGAACGTCCCTTGATGGATAAGCCTGGCTTATCTTGCCAAAGGTGCTGTGGAGTAGATCGCTTGGGTTGTAATCGGACAGGTTTTGGTCCGGAGCGAAGAAATTCGGGTGGTTGAATGTGTTGAACATTTCTAGCCGGAACTGCAACCGCTTCGCCTCGCTGAAACCCCACCACTTTTGAATCCCCATGTCCCAGTTAATGTAATGTGGCGAACGGAGGTTAGCAAAGGTGCGAGGAGCATTCCCGAATGTTAATGCTTGAGCATTCGTGAAAGCTGCCCCGTCAATCCAGTTGTTGATGTTTTGGTTTGATGGCTTAGGATTACCAATCACGTCAGGACGTGAGCTGGCGCCGAATTGGCCCATTTGGTCTGAAGCCGGTGAAATAGAGAGCGGGAATCCACTCTTTGCAGTGAAGATACCCGTCAGCTGCCATCCGCCGAGGATCTGGTTGACTGGGCCACTCCATTCCCCTCCTACCAACTTGCCTTTACCCACCGGCAGTTCGTAGACGTAGTTTACGACCAGGCTATGTGGAATATCGCTGACATCCACGGACCGATCGCGACCGATATTGTAGACATCGCGCACCTTGCTGGCACTACCCGGGAATGCCCAACCGGATGCGCCTTGCACGTCGTCTATGAATTTGGAGAAGGTGTACGACACGTTCACGTTAAGCCCAGCGTGCCAGCGATGGGTGTAGGTGGCTTGTAAAGCGTTGTAGCTTGAGTTGCCAACCGGTGCACCTGCTTCAGTCACATCGCAGTATTCTGGAAAGGGTCTCAGTAACTGCTGCTGCGGCACTGTCGGTGCATTAAGACCACAGTTACCAGCGGCGATGTGCCCGAAGAACGGGTTTGGTACATTAGCGGTCAGTGCCGGTCCCAGAGCAAGATCGGTATCGGGAAGCTGGTTCACGTTAATAAACTGCGAGAGCGCATGTACCCCGTGATTGCCGAAGTAGGTGATATCGATCAAGTCGTTGTTGGTGAGCTCGTATTGCAATCCACCCATCCATTGCTGCACATAAGATGAGGGACGGTTGCGATCGACGGCTGGATTTATGCCGGTACCTATGCCCGTTAATGCTCCCAAACTGTTTCCCGAAACCGGGACTTGACCGTTGGGAAACGCGTTGCTCAAGGGATCCGCAGGGGTAACTCCATCAGGCAGAGTCGTCACCCACGGAGTTGGCTGCGAAAATCCAAGGTTCGGTCCCTGGTTGTACCAGTTCGGCAAGAAGAAGACGCCAAACCCTGACCGCAATACCAGCTTTGGCATGACCTGGTAAGCGAACCCTACTCGGGGCGCAAAATTCTTATATTGCGTTCGATAGAGGCTGCGGTTGTCGCTGCTGTTATAGGCCACGGCTCCGCGGACCGTTCCCAGAGACGTGGAACCTATCGCTGCATTAATGGGATTTGCCGCCTGGAAGTCAAAATACTGTTGAGCGTTGAACCGCTCAGTAGGCGCACCCTGAATCTCATACCGCAGGCCTACATTTAACGTCAGCTTGCGGGTCGCCTTCCAGTCATCCTGCAAGTACCACCCCAACCACTTCTTATTCATGGCGGGGAACTGGGTGAAGCCGGTCGCTTGTCCTGGAGCAGAGTTCGCTCCATTCACTGACCCGCCAAATCCCAAGAGGAATGAGGCAAATCCTGAGCCTGTGCCAGCAGTGAGGTCCTTCTGATTGTTAGGATCCGATGATCCGGTGATGGAAGAGGTGTTGGCAGTTGGGAAGGCTAGAGTGGTTACCTTGAAATGCCCACCATTGAGGTCATTGGAAATCCCCATGAAACCAAATGCCAAGGTGTGCTTGGACACGACCTTCGTAAAGTCAATCGTTGGCGTGTAGATCACGCGCGGAACAGTATAGTTGTCCAGTCCCGAGCGGGGCCCGAGGTTTACTACTCCCTCAGGGACGATTTGGGGAAACTGCGGAGAAATCGCATCGATAAAGCTCGGCAACCCGAGGGTGGAAGCCTTGAATCCGAAACTCTGCAATTGCGACTGCTCAATCCAGCGGGTGACCCCAAAATTTGCGCTCATAGTGAGCGTGGGGCTAAACACATGCACTAGACCTATGTTGGCATTCCAGCGGTTATTCGGGTTTGTCGCCCCCGGCCCAGCCGGGTCTGAAGCGCCGAAATACGTCGGTATGTTCACCTTGCTCTCATACTTGTACGACCAGCGGCCGAATAATCGCGTGTTATCGGTGAAGTTGTGGTCGATGCGGACAGAATATTCATCCGAATGAGACTCAGCCGCCGCGGATGCACCCCAATTGAATGCCCCTGACTGATTAGAGGCCGGCCAAAAATTCCCATTAGCGATATTGGCGGCAATAGCGTCCCATCTGGCTTGGGGGACGATGTTGCCCGCAAAGGGATCCCGAACAAAGCCGCTGGTGACTGCGGTCAGTCCGGTTACTGGATCTACCTGGCCCGCAGTCACGGTACGGGTGCTGTAAGGGTCGGTAATCTGGCCGGCGAGAATCGGCCTGCCCAGCGCGTCGGTTGCGATCTGTGCTCCCAGTTGCGCAGAGAAGTCTCCCTGCAGTTGAGCCGCAGTCGGTACTACACCTTGGATCGTCGTAGGTGTAGCGCTTCGTAGCCCTTCGTAGTATCCGAAGAAGAAGGTCTTGTTCTTCCAGATAGGGCCACCGATCGTAGCCCCAAACTGGTTGCGATGGAAAAGAGGTTTTACCCCCTGATTGAAGAAGTTCTTGGCATCCAAGGCGCTGTTGCGATAGAAATCATAGAAGTTGCCGTGGAGCTGGTTGGTACCGGTCTTGCCGACTACGTTAATCACGTTTCCACTGCTCCACCCATATTGAGCGGTGAAAGCATTGGTCTGGATTTTGAACTCTTGCACCGCGTCAACCGCAGGAACGTACATTACGCCGCCCCAGTCCGCTGCGGTGTCCCACGCGCCATCGACCAGATAGGCCGCCGTGTTGAAAAAGGTGCCACCAAAATTGAGGAAGGAAATGTCCTGGTCAGCTTGACCTGAAATCCCGTTGCCGCCTACGATCTGGAACTCGGCCGTATTGTTGACCGATGAGTTTAAGGTCGCCAGTCCAAAAACATTGCGCAGGTTGAGAGGCAGTTCAACGACTTGACGCGCAGTTATATCGGAAGAGATATTGGCATTGTCGACGTTGAGCAGAGGGGCTTGAGTGGTAACGGTGATCTCCTCCGCCACTGCCCCAGGGGTAAGCGTAATCGGCTGCCGAGCGCTTTGACCAGCCGCCAAAACAATTCCATCCTGGCGATAGGTCTTAAAACCATTTACCTCGACCTGCAGAGTATACGTGCCCGCAGAAAGTAGAGGAAAGACATACTCTCCCGTGTTGTTTGTTGTGAAAATGCGCGAGAAGCCCCGCTCTGGCGCCGTCAGTGTAATTTTTGCGCCCGAGACAATGGCACCCGAACTGTCGGATACCGTGCCACTCAAGGTAGCGGTAATTGTTTGTTGGGCAACGAGCAGTGAACTGAAAAGCAGAGTCAACGCGATTGCGATGGCCGCAAATTTTGCAACTCGCACGTGAGTCTTCGTTTGCATCGTGGCAATCCTCCCTCAGGTCGTGCGACTTATACGAAAGGGGATGAACGGCTTTCAACCTTCTTTCGGAAAATGATCAGGTTAAGAGGCAACACCAGAGAAAGACGCTGAGAACAAAGAGGATTGTGCACAGTCGTGGCGTATTTTGGAGTCAGCATTTTACCGATAAGGGGAGGAAAGGAGGGGCTGAAATAGTTTTGATCGGCGGGCTTCTCAGCGGTTCCAACATCTCGAAGGCATCCAAACCCGTATTTTTGGCTTTTGGTTGACAGTCTTCATTGAAGTTTGGATACTAGGACGGTTGTCGACGGTGGTGATGACCTTTGTGTCTCTGGAATCGAAGACGGAACCTCTTTACACCGAACAAGAAAAAACGACCGTAAACCTGCAACTAGACCGGATATTGGCCAGCCCGGCCTTTAGCAGCAGCAAACGTTATCCCAGCTTCCTAAGATTCGTGACGAGCCACGCGTTGGAAGCTCGACACGACCTCCTAAAAGAACGGACATTGGGGATCGAAGTATTCAAAAGAGATCCCGACTACGATACAGCTGCCGACCCAATCGTTCGCGTTACAGCTGCGGAAATCAGAAAGCGAATCGAACAGTACTATCAGGAGCCCGGTCACGAGGGAGAACTCCGTTTTTCGCTTCCGTCCGGCTCCTATATCCCTCTGTTCTCCACGCCCTCGGAGGCCGCCCCCCTGTCGGCAGTACCAGGCCCCGCCGTGGCGCCCGAAGTTCAGATTCAATCGCAAGCGAAGAAAAGTCACCGTCCTTTCCTAATTGTTGCTGCTGCCGGATCATTGATCCTGGTTCTGGCTGTGGTGGCTTTTGTGTTCTGGCGTCACAACGAGGTCCAGTTTTCCATCCCGGTCAAAGT
>Ga0207112_1048_pt1 | contig 30294 bp, 20 predicted proteins | sample Alteio_BWMinHeat_72_FD_153549 | JGI IMG/M metagenome (GOLD analysis project Ga0207112, IMG submission 153549) | Enriched cells from forest soil in Barre Woods Harvard Forest LTER site, Petersham, Massachusetts, United States -... | ecosystem: Environmental > Terrestrial > Soil > Temperate forest >...
GATTACCAGTGAGATTTACTGTGCTGGAGGACCCATTAAATGTTCCGCTGTTCTGCAAAGCACCTGTTATGTTCACTGTGCTGGAAGATGCATTGAACGTTCCGCTATTAGTCAGGTTTCCTGTTATGGCGATTGGAGTATTGGAGCCTCCCGTAAATATTCCACTGTTGGAGAAATTTCCGGCAAGTGCAATCCCGCCCTGAGTGGAGTTTAGGCTATTACTATCATCAAGAGAACTCCCGGAAGTAATAGTAAGATTGCTGTTTATAGTCAGGTTGGAGGCAGTCATTACAACTCCTGCCGATGATATCTTCAGATTGTTATAAGTATTCGTTGTTACTCCATCCATGGTGACCGGTGCCGCATATTCAATCGTTCCTCCCGTTGCTGAAGTAAAGGAGGTATAAGTACCAGCAGGAAGCTTGTTAACCGTAGTTTGAAGAGTGCCAGTACCGGTGACCGTACCAATGCCCTGGCCAGTAGTGCTGACCGCTAACGTTCCAAGGATATTGGTGGAGAATGAAGTTTGCCCGGTAACGTCTAAATTTATTGTTGCACCCGAAAGGATCACCATTGGCCGGCCCGATGGCACTGATCCATACACTAATCCATATCCTGTAGAGGATGTGGTCCAACTTGTGCCACCTGCTGCTGACCAGCTTTCAGTAATTGTTGATGGAGAACAACAAATTGCACCAAATCGGCTGTACAATGGGGCAATTGGGTTAAGCATATTTGAACTTGTGCCAAACGTATAATCAAATTCGCCACCGGCCGCGGGCATGCATCCAGGGGGAATAGCCGGACTCACCACTGGATTGCCACTTAGTAAATGTGAATTTAAAGTAAATACACCGCCTGCATATGTTCCATCTGTTGAGTAAGGAGCCGCTGGCGGGGTATTGGGGGACCCTTGTGCCCATCCAACCAGATTAGTGGCATCTAAATAATACCCGTTAATTGTTCCACCACCACCACCAATTAAAGCAGTAGGCACGGTGAATACAACCGAGCCGCTATTGTTGGTCTGAGAAAATGTATTGTCACGAATTACCTTCCAATAATAATCCAGGATCGAACTTCCGTCAGGCGACGAAGTTGGATGGACACCATCTACTGGTACAACAGTTAAATTTCCGCTAGTGCTAACTGTAAATGTTGACATTTGCACGGGAGTATAGTTAGTTCTAGTCCCTACTGCATAGGTAAATCCCGTGGTCGAAGTGCTCCAGTTTCTGGCAACACCTAAATCACTAGAAACGCCGTTTGTTTTGATAAAGCGGGTATTGCCCGCATTAAGAATAGTAGCTGTTGAAACAGGATCGGGGGCGATGCCATTGTTAAAGGTCAAAAGGCTAGACCCAATAAACAGATAGCGATTGGTACCAAACGTGGTAAAATCCAAAGTACCAGTAATTGTCATGTTACCACTTACCGTGATTAGCTTAGTAACAGGTGCAGCGGCAGCGACACCCAGGGAAAGATTATTAAATATTCCGTTTGAACTTGTAATAGAATGCGCAGTGGACGCGCTCGCAAAGGCGAGGGCACCAGCTCCACCGGTGCTAATCTGTTTACTGTTGTTTGTAATATTTCCACTGATCGGCAGAGTCATGGATCCAACATCCAAAACACCCGACAAAATATTCAGATTGTTTAACGATGTGGGCGGGGTTCCTGATAACGTGACTGTACCCGTTGCTCCGCTGCCCCCTGTATTACTAATGGTAAGGTTGTTAAAAGAACTACCTGTTGTTAGATTAGCAGACTGCGCGGAGCCTCCATTAAAGGTAGTGGTGTTTGCGCTACCAAAATACAATCCAGCACCCGATAGATTTCCTGCTATAAATACGTTATAGTTATTCCCAGCACTAGTAGTCTGAAGAGAAGCATTAGTATTAAGTGTAAGGGTTCCAGCCAATATCAAATCATTAGAATACAATGTAACATTTTGGCCAGTGGCGTTGGCACCGGAATTAATTGCTAAGTTCCCTAGCGATGGTGAGGTATTGATCTCAAAATTGTTGTTGGTTGCTGCGACCCCAACAGTAACTGTAGGAAGGACGCCAGCTGAGGCCGTGACAGAGCTGGATACTGGGTTCAGGTATAAATCGGCATATGTACCGACACCAGCAGCAGGGCGCTGGATTATCAGATTGCAATTGCCTGACATAATGAAACTACTCCCGGAATTGAAGTCGATCTCAAAAACCCCTCTTGTTGTATTTGCATTGTTTCCCCCTACGGTCACAGTTCCCCCAGTTTGGTTATAGACCAAAGCTCCCGAGATAGTTGAGGTAGACCTTCTGATTGAACCGTCAACGGTTAAGGAGCCAGCTGATACTATTATTGATGGCGTTCCAGCGGCAGCATATTCAATATCACTGTCTGAGCCAGTGGCAGCAGTTGTTTGAGTATAAACTGTGCCACCTGCAACTTCGAGATTCCCACTCAAAAAAAGGTCATTGGTACCACCTGAAGCATTTGTGATAGCAATCGCTCCGGATCCAACTTTTAGCTTAGCAGTAGAAGGAATTGTGTAAGATGTTGTTGACAGTGACGACACTGTGAATCCCACGGTTGGATAGCTAGTGGAGGCTCCCGTGTATTCGTAATCAAAAGTTCCATTAGAAAGTGTCAACCACCCGCCGGCTGCTGCAGTTGTCGTTAAAGTCCCAGACAAACTAAAAGTAACGGTTGGTGTTTGTGATGTTCCTTTATTTATGGTCACAAGGCTTAAAGTAGTTGCGCCAGTGCCGGTGAAGTTAACATTGTTGGATCCGGTGAATGTCAAATTTAACAATGCAGTCCCGTTTACACAGGCGAGCGTGCCATTATTTGTAATTCCACCTGGTGTGGTCAGCGTGTGCGTTCTAGCTCCAGCCTGCAAGGTCAGGCTCCCCGTTATGGTTGTGCTGCCATTTACTGTGAACGCTGTAGATGCCCCAGATCGAACTAGAAATGTTCCGCTTGTCACTTTAAAATTTCCATTGATAGTAATATTTCTGTTTGTCGTTATATCACTGTTAATTTGTCCAGTACTCGTGGTGAAATCATTGTAAATGGTTAGGTCATTAGCCGGCATGCCAATTACGAACCCGACAGCCGGAACAATATTCAAATTGTAATAATTAATCAAATTTGCCGGAGCTGACGCTGTCGATGGTATTACGTATGCCGTTGCAACACTATACCACTCCACAGTTCCGCCATTAGCTCCCAGAAAATTGGTGAAATCTCCTGTGGGAAAGATACCTGTTGCCGCGGTAGAGGATATCCTGAGTTTACCAGTTCCTGATGTATTCACTCCAAAATTCAAACCAGTGTTTGATCCGCAATCCAATGTAGCACCTGACGCTATAAAGAGACTCCCACAAGCAGTATTGTTAGCAAGGATGTTTATGGTATGAGGATGGGTTGCATCGCCGATAATAACAGGACAAGTGGAACAAGGTGTTTGGTTCAAAGGATTTGTCAAGCTTCCAACGGCTACCGTGCTCCATGAGGTTGATAGGCTCCAAGTTGTAGTGTTTCCACTACTATAAAACGGTTTCCATGTGGCTGTTGGAATAAAGGCCAACTGATTGCCGGTGGTGTATTCTCCATCTAATGAAACTGCAGATGATGGGCTCCATAAGGAGTTTGGATTGAAATTTGGTATCACAGTTGACGCCGTGGCGACGTAAGTTGCTGTTTGGTAAAACCATGACAGAGAAGTTGCGTCATAACGAGCGGGACTGTAAGCAGCAATCTGGCCTGCAGACCCTTGGAGCAAGGCCGCGCTATTAAAAGTGTAAAGTTTGTGGGTTACTGCTGTTACGGACGAGTATCCCGAGCTGACTATGCGCCAGAAGTAGTTTAGGCTTACCCCGGTAGTTACTACGTTGGGGTGCTGATTCTTAACGGGTATCACAGTAAGTTTACCATAGGTCGAAGCAGTCACATTAATGGTGACAGGTGAGTATGCAGCGACAGATGTCCCCACTGGGAACAATAAATCGCCGGCCACCCCTTGCAAGGTAAACCCCCCATCATTTCTATTTCCACTGGTAACAATTCGACAAGTTGCGCCAAACGCTACGCTAGCGGTAATTGTGCTTGCAGTCAGATTGTTTGAGCTGATAGATAAAGATGAACTTGCTCCCACAAGCCCTAGATTTCCCGTTGCTGTTTGATTGCCGCTAACAGTAACCGTCGCATTGCCTGTTATGTTCAGATTGCCAAATGTACCGTTGTTTCCGCCAATTGGGTTAGTGCCGCTATAAGTAATACTTCCAGAACTTGTTGAAGTATGCGTGGCGCTATTTGTCAACGTTCCCGTGACGGTCACCGTACTTCCTCCATCGTTAAACGTTCCTGAAGTAAGAGTAAGAGTACCAATCGAGGGCAGCACGTTTATTGAAGGAAGGGAAGTAAAATTGGTCCCTGGTGGTTGCGTGTTCGGGAAGTTCAATGAAAGCGTACCCGCACTTTTGCTTACCACAATAGTCGAAGTATTCAAACTGGTAATGGTAGGAAATGTTGCACTGGGGCTATCGCCATATGACCATGTTTGAGTACCCGCACCATTGAAAGTAACTGTCACGCCGCCAGGGGTAAAAGTTGTTCCATTTTGAATCGAAAAATTACCGCCGATTGTAAGGTTCTTACCATTACAATTTAAGGTAGGTGTGTTTCCAGTGACGATGGTAAGATTGCCTTGAACGATCAAGGCGCTATTAAGTATAGCCGAGCGATTGTCAGTAGTTCCTTCGCGATAGATGTTCACATTATACAATGGAATAGCAACACCTGTTGCAGGAGTGGCGCTATAAATTGTAAAATCGTGAGAACCGCTGGCTGGGCTTGGGCTAGTGCTGGGCAATGTTGGAGAAGTGTTTCGGGGGATGTACATATTTATCGTTCCTCCCGTCACAGAATAGTTTCCGGCAGAAGATTCAATATCCAGCCCTCCAGCGAGTGGGGTGTTTGCCCCAGCTGTAGTTGGTGTTGTTGGGGAACCGATATTTATTGTTCCTCCTGACATTTGGAAGGAAGAATTGGTATTGGCCAATGAGAAACGAGCAAATTGGTCAGTGACTCCTCCGATACCGTCATCAGGGCCTGCTGTTGCAGCTGTTCCATTATATCCTGTCGTTCCAACATTCAATGTTCCTCCAGATTGAAAATAGGTGAATATGCCCGACCCGCCAGAAATGGGTCTGTATTGCCAGATGTTTACTGTAGTGTTCGTTCCTTCAATGACGACGCTGCCACCGCTATAGCTGTTTATTCCGCGCGAAAATCCTGAGTTAAAGGTGGCGCCATTTGAAACTCGAAAAAGTCCATTAGCCGCAAGGCGTTGGTCATCATTGTTGCCCAAGACATTCGATGTAAGAGTGATAATCACGTTCGGGCTATTCAACCAAAGTGCTCCCGTTTGGGGTATCGTGAAAATATCACTCGGCGGCCCAAGCCCAGTATCATTTTCGATTAACGTTGGAATAGTCAGGGTACCCGTTAATTGTAGTGTTCCATTGGAAATAGAAAGGGCGCAGTTTGAAACGCCGGTGCTCGTATTGTTGCTACTGGAAAGATTGGCTGGACCAAAAAGTCTCATGTTACTAGCAGCTGACGAGTTTACGGTCAGGATTGCCTGCTGGCCTGTTCCCTTGTTGAGTATGAATCTGTAAAAATCTGTCTGGTTGTTGCAAGTAACTGTAGCGTCATTGGCGCCACCAAAAGTAACGTTAACGGCGTTCCCTTGCGTGAGCGCAGTCAGAACTGTTGAGGATGTGTAGGCACTGGTAAAAGGGGCTTGTGTCGGGTCAAAAAATTGAACGACACCGTTGTTTGTAAAATTTCCGGTCAAGGTCAGGCTATGAGGTGTGTTCGCACCAGAATGCCCTGTTCCAGCAACAATTTTTCCATTACTTGAAACAGTGACATCACCTGCGATTGTAATAACTTGTTGAACGTTGTAAGATCCTCCATTTCCGTTAATCTGCCAGGTCACCGTTCCGGTGCTGGTAGCGGTAACGTTCATTGTCCCGTTAATGACTAGTGTACTTGGGTTCGTCGCAGTAATAAATACTATGTTTGAGGCAGTGCTATTCGAAAACTTAAGATTATTGTAGGTGGTCTGCGTAGCAGAGACCGTTCCTCCAGTATTATAATATTCAATTGTTCCTCCGGTTGACGCAACAAAGGACGTGTAGGTACCAGTCGGAAGGCTTATTCCATTTAGTCGCAATAATCCTGCACCGCTCACGGTACCGAGCGTATTGCCAGACGTCGTGGACATATCAAGGGTGCCTCCTGTATTGATTGTAGCTGTTGAGGTGACTTGACCGGCAACGTCATTGGTAATTGTTATGCCATTTAAGATAACAATTTGATCGCCAGGCTGGGGAGGTAAATTCAATCCATTTACCAGGCTCGTCCCAGAAGGATCGCTCGTCCAGTTTTGCCAGTTGCTCCATACACCGGTTTGATAGCTATACCAAGTATTCGGATAAGCTGAGGGTTGACCAATCGTGTAGTAATAAGTGCCATTACTCAAGCTCTGTGTTGATCCTGCGTTGACTGTGAAGGGATTTGCAGCGGCAGTGTACACAGCTGGCGAAGTCCAAGTGCCTGAAGTTGATGCCAAATACCATAATGTTGTGTAGTTGGCTAATGCATCCCCAGAGGAAACATCGGCAACAGAATTAATGCTAAAGGACGCGGTTGCAAAAGTAGAGGCGCTTGCGTTGCCGCTTACAGAAAGACGGAATACTCTTCTTAATTGGCCCTGGTTGCTGTTGTTGTAAATTGCTTTAACAGAAATGGTGGAGCCGGCTGTTGGCGCTATGGTTGTGTTTCCCAAGGTAAATGGGGTATATCCACCGGTGGGGTCTCCAATCGGGTAGGTAATTGCCCAAGAACCCGCACCCGTTGTTGCATTATTGTTCTTGACAATCAAGTTACTATTCGTTCCAGTAGAACCATCCAGTTGAATATACCTGCTACCGTTAGCGCCGGAAATTGTTGTGGTTTGACCAAGCGTAACGTTAGAAGAAGAATTGACTACCAGTAAGTTATTTGCCGAAAATGTCAACGCATTTGCCCCCCCAGTAATACTAATACTGCTGTTGACATTAATGTTAGATGGGCCTGTGTTATTCAGAGTAAAATTTGTGAAGGAGATCGAACCGGCACCACTTATTGTTTGTGCTGTTGAACCACTTAGCGTGACAGTGCTGGAAGAAGTGAACACACCAAAGCCCGAGGTGCCGTTGACATTAATTGTCATATTTCCGTTAATAGCTACGGCAGATGAAACAGTGACGGTAGCGGTGGCTATAACTCCCGTAGATCCTGGTGAATAGGTTAAGTTAGAAAACGTTGTTGCTCCAGCGCCACTAATTGTCTGGGCTGCTGCCCCATTGATGTTGATTGTGGAGGCATCGGTGGTATTGGCGAGGTTTAATGTTCCAGTGTTGGTGAGGTTTCCTCCTACGCTTAGGCTAAAAGCGCCTCCACCATCTCCGCTGGTTTGAAATGTACCTGAATTTGATATTGCACCGGAAACAGTCACCACATCATTACTGTTTCCCGTATTCCCAAGTTTAAAAGTCCCTGTTCCAACAACAGTGATGCTTCCCGCTGTTAAGGTGTTTGTAGATGCGGCGGTGCCACCAACTTGAACTGTGGAAAGATTATTAACAGTTAAAGCTCCGGTTATGGTTAGCTGGGAAGGGGCGACGTTTGAAGCATTACCGATTATCAACGTGCTTGCTGATAGGTCGTCACTGACGGTCACGCTGGCGACACTATTGGGAGGAGTAATATTGTTTACGGTTATTGTGACACCGCCACCAATATTTACGGCCACGCCTCCGTGGGTGGCATCTCCAGGATAGCAGCCGCATGATGCTCCTACGTGGCTGGTTGTTGACCATGCAGCCGTATTATTCCAATTGGTACTGCCAACGGCTGTAATATTGTATAGTTGGCCTGATGCTGTGGCAAAAACGCTAAGAAAAACAACACTTAAAACCAGGAATTTAGTCAACTTGCGAGACAACATTCCCCTCACGGTGTGAACTCCACCAATAGCTGAGCTAAAATTCATTAAAGCCATAAAGTAATATTAGATTAAGAGAACCTTAAATATCGGAATTTAATGATAATGCGGAAAGGGCTTGCTATTAATAATACAGCTTCTACCTACCAATGTAGATATTGGAAGAATAACTAAAAACGGGAAAAAGTAACCCTATTTCCTGCTATAATTCGGAGCCTCTCTTGTTATAGAAACATCGTGTGGGTGGCTTTCGGTCACGCCAGCAGAGGTGATTTTTACAAACTTTGCATTTTTAAGCTTCTCAAGGTTTTTTGCTCCGCAGTAACCCATTCCAGCGCGAAGGCCGCCCACGAGTTGATAGAGTACTTCTGATACTGAACCTTTGAATGGAACTCGTCCAGAAATTCCTTCCGGAACTAATTTTTTGATATCATCCTCTACATCCTGAAAGTAACGGTCTTTCGAGCCATCTTCCATCGCTTCAATGGAGCCCATGCCTCTGTATGATTTGAATCTTCTCCCTTCGTAAATGATAATTTCTCCTGGAGCCTCTTCTGTTCCTGCCAAAAGGGAACCAACCATTACGCTATCTGCACCAGCAGCGAGGGCTTTAACAACGTCACCAGAAAAACGGATGCCACCATCTGCAATTGTTTTTGTGCCAGATCCCTTTAACGCCTTTGCAGCTTCATATACAGCAGAAAGTTGAGGTAACCCAACGCCAGCGACAACACGTGTCGTACAAATACTTCCAGGACCAACTCCAACCTTTACTGCATCAGCACCAATTTTCGCTAACGCTCTGGCTGCTTCACCAGTGGCAATATTTCCAACCACTAATTCTAATTCAGGAAATCTTTTCTTTACTCGCCTAGCTGAATCCATTACACCTTTCGAGTGACCGTGCGCAGTGTCAATGCTGATTACATCAACGCCGGCATTTTTTAATGCCTCTATTCTCTCCGTAATATCCGGAGTTACACCAACGGCGGCTCCAACCCGCAACCGACCAAACTCATCTTTACATGCGTTAGGTTTGTTTTTCTTTTTCAAGATGTCTTTATAGGTAACAAGCCCTGTGAGTTTTCCTTTCTTATTAACGATGGGAAGTTTTTCAATTTTATAACTCTGCAATAATATTTCTGCCTTCTCAAGTGTAATTCCTTCAGGGGCTGTGATCAGGTTTTCTTTAGTCATGATTTTTTCAATCGGCAGAGCCATATCTTTTTGAAAGCGCAAATCACGATTGGTAATAATGCCTACGAGTTTGCCGTTACCATCAATCACGGGGATGCCACCAATCTTATTTTCCCTCATCAATTTTTCTGCATCACGGACCGTTGAAGTCACGTGTAGTGTGACAGGATCGAGGATCATACCGCTTTGAGATCGCTTCACTTTACGGACTTGCTCAGCTTGCGCTTCAATTGACATGTTTTTATGAATGAAGCCAAGGCCTCCTTCCAGGGCAATGCCAATCGCTAAATCCGCCTCTGTAACGGTATCCATGGCGGCAGAAATGATAGGAATGTTGAGCTTGATGTTCTTGGTCAGGTGACCGATTGTGCTTGTTTCGCGGGGTAATACCTCGCTATATGCTGGAACGAGCAGTACATCATCGTAAGTAAGGGCCTCGAAAAGGAATTTGGAAGAATTGAGTGGCATGGCAAATAATTTAGCATCTATTATTTGCCGGGCAAAGCTAACTCTAAATTGTCAATTAGCCAATGAATCAATTAATCACGCATTAATTAGGGTTAGAAAAGTCAATCAGTCACTAAATCGGGTTTAATCCAGTCAGCTTTACCCCGGTGGGAAGTAAGATTTCTATTTTGTTAGTCTTCATCACTGTAGTGACATGTTGGCTGTGAACCGTAAGCTACTAACGGCATAGGGAGGGCCGACAGTGAACTTACAGTGAACTATCCATGCCTTTGATGTGAATCAGGTGTGGCTTTGGTATAGCTTAGGTTAGGGATAGAATGTTAATTATCTAACAATGAAGCTGCCAATAAGTCATTGTAGGATCTCTTGAGTTGATCCGTGGGATTATTTCCTAAACATAGTCGTGGATTGCCTCGCTCGGCATAGCTGAACGATTTTTGATAAATTGGCTCATTGATCAATGACGATGCGATACTTTTTTGAAATTTCTTACAGTGGATCAAATTATAACGGTTGGCAGAATCAAGCTAATGCACTAGGGGTGCAGCAAGTGGTGGAGGAGACATTGAGCAAGTTGCTTCGAGAGAAAACTTCAATTGTTGGCAGTGGCCGAACGGATACGGGTGTGCATTGTGTTCAACAATTCTTTCATGCTGATACTGAAAAAGAAATTGAGCGACAAGATTTATTGGTACGACTGAATTCTTTTCTTCCTAAAGACATTGCTATTAGGAATATCCTTCTTGTAAGATCTGATGCACATGCGCGTTATGACGCTCGTGAGCGTGCCTACGAATATCATATCACTACATTTAAAAACCCGCTGCTTGTTGGGCGTGCATACTATCTTTTTAAGAAGTGCGATATTTTAATTATGAATGAGGCGGCGGCCTCACTTGTCGGTGAACATGACTTCACGAGTTTTAGTAAAGTGAAGACTGACGTGAATCATTTCAGATGCACGATAAAGAAAGCTCATTGGGTAAAGAAAGCGGACTTGTTGATTTTCTCCATCAGTGCCAATCGTTTTCTTAGAGGAATGGTGCGCGCCATTGTAGGGACTTTGCTGGACGTTGGTTCAGAAAAAATTTCCTTTAAAGATTTTCAGACTATCATTAACAGTAAAGACAGAAAAAAAGCCGGCATGAATGTACCGGCAGAAGGGTTGTACCTCACACAAGTGAAGTATCCTAAGAATATATTTTTGGAATGATTGAGAAGATCTGAGATTCAATTTCAACCGGCAACAGTCCTATATTCCTTAAATCTCCTAACCAGTGCGACACTAAAGCCAACCATCAGAATCCCAGTTCCAAGCCACAGCACATTGATGTAAGGCTTCTCTAGTGCTTTAATTACCACCCAATCTTTTTGTCGCGCCATGGTTCCGAACGTAAATTCATTGGTCTGTGGATTGATGTTGAGTAAAGCAATACTAATGCCAAGGTCATTGATCTCATCTGGAATTCTACCAACTTCGGTTTTGTTATGAATAAGGAAGATTGGTTTGGCATAGAATGGTTCGTGCTCCCCTTCAATTTTTATTTTGGCTTGAACGGCCACATCCTCACCAGCCAATTCAACACCAGCCACTCGATTAATTGGCTTTATCTCCTCAAGCACAGCTACATAATCATTCACAAAAAATTGCTGTCCGATTTTCACTTTCTGTTCCTCCACTTTACTCCAAGTAGGCTCGTCTTCCCTGTTCATTGTCGCTGAGACGTGAGTGTAAATATCTCTATCAAAATTTTTCTTAATATCAGGTGAAGCCAGAAAGCCACCCATAGCAGGATTGATCTGGATGCGTGGATAAAGTGTTGCCGCTACTTTTCCATTTTTACGCATTTCAATTTCGTAAAACGTGTTCTCTGGATAAATAGCAAAAGTATCTTTAGCGCTATATATTTTTTTGTTCTGATAAACTATGTCTTTAGTGGCCACGACTTTGTATGGATCTGCCGTTGGCTCAATATCATTTTTGCGAACGTAGCCATTCTTATTTCGAAATTCTAAATTTTCGCTTCTGTATTCAATCTCATACCCGGCCATGGTCTTAGGTTCGTTGATGAAGAGTAACAAATTATCCCGGTTAAAATCTGTACCCATTTCCTTGTTTAAAATCAAGCCACTGCTGTTAAGGGAAACCACTTTGGAGTAACCTGCAGAAAAAAGAATTCCAATCAGCATCAAGCCGACGCCAATGTGAGCGATCGCCCCACCTGAAAGAGTTGGGTTAACTTTTGTAACTGACGCAAGAACTTTAATGTTTGAGACAATTAGATACAAACCAGCGAGCGTGAGAACGATATAGACCGGATTGTAGACGTTGGCAACGGAAATGATGACTGCAAAAACTATCAGTGAAATCAGAACAGGTACGGTTAATTCCTTTTTCAATTTTCCTTTTTCCATTCTCTTCCACCAGAAGAATTGTCCGGTGCCGGAAATCAATGCAACAGCAACACCAAACCACAATTGAAATTTGGAATAGAATTCGATTTGATTTGCTGGAGGAGCTAAGTTAGAATGCCCACCAAACAATTCAATGATTTTATTGTAAACAGGAATTGAAGTTGGCATAAGTACCTGAAAGCCCATTAAGCACAAGGTTGTTGCTCCTAGAAAAACCCAGAATTCACGGGAGTAAGTTGAAATTTCTTTTTGAGTTGATGGGATTTGTTTCCATCGAACTGTACTCAGAACTACAGCGGCAATCGTAAAGAACAAAAGATAAAGCAGGAGTTGGCCTGAAAGTCCGAGGTCGGTGAATGAGTGAACAGAAGCATCACCTAAAATTCCGCTCCTTGTTAGGAAAGTAGAATACAAAATCAAAATGAAGACCGTGATATTTAAAATGATAGACGCCTTCAGTGCGGTGCCGCTGTTTTTGTAAGTCATCATCACATGGATTGAAGCGATGAGAATTAGCCAGGGAACATACACAGCATTTTCTACAGGGTCCCAATTCCAGTAGCCACCAAAGCTCAGCGTCTCATATGCCCAGTAGCCACCCATTAGAATTCCCAGCCCGAGAATGGCTCCTCCAACCAATGCCCAGGGCAGGGCAGGCTTAATCCATTCTGAATACTTTTTTTGCCACAATCCAGCCATGCAAAATGCAAAGGGAGGCAAAGTGAGTGCGAAGCCAAGAAAAAGAGTAGGGGGGTGAATTACCATCCAATAGTTCTGTAAAAGCGGATTTAAACCGTGGCCATCTTTGGGAATAAAATCCCGGTTCATTTTGAAAATCGGATCGCTGAGCGCATCCCGAAGTAAGATGAAAGGTGAACTTCCTATTTTGATATCAGCGAATGGAATGACAACGCCGAGAATCATGGATGCAAGAAATGCCTGCACTAAGGCGAACACGATCATAACGGGAGTTTCCCAACCATGTTTGGTTCGCATTAACATCACGCCTAATACTGCTTGCCAAAACATCCACAATAAAAAGCTTCCTTCCTGACCTTCCCAAAAGCATGACACCATGTATTGTCCCGGCAAGTGCATGGATGAGTGACTATAGGCGTAATGATATTCGAAGTAGTGCTGATAGATAATTACAAAGAGAACGACTACAACCCCAAGGACAGAAAGGCCATGAATATAAAATGCAGTACGAGCATTTTTTCGCCATCCTTCTTTTTTAATGCTGTCTGTTGAATAAAAACTTTTCCAATAAGCGAAGGCGGCAACTACCGATGTGACCAGCGATGCGATAACAAAAAGGTGGCCAAGGTTGCCAATAAAATAATGCATGAGTTAGTTAATTGTTAATCGTTAGAAAGACTCGAATAACGGATAATAATCAACCATTAACGTTTGTTAATTTCTGATCCTGGTATTTGCTTGGGCACTTCAGCAGTATCTTTTTGGCAATAAACTGATCGTTTTGATAATTGCCAATAACAACTACTTTTTCGCTTCGTAAAAAGTCCGAAGGCATGGGTTCGTTGTAGATGACCTTTTGCTCTTTGTTATTGTCGTCGACTAATATAAATGAAAAAGAAAGTTTATCGTCACTATTCTCCAAACCGATTACATGACCCTTCTCATCCTTTTTCAATTGACCAACCACATGGATTTGCGTGCTATTTCCTGTTGATGCCATTGAATATGCCTGATCAAAATTGACGTAAGTGCTGGCATCTCCTGCGGTAGCAATGATTATGGCAATAGCGGCAGCAATGACTACGATGGCTATAATGTGTGACAGTTTCATTTGTAGATTGTTTTAGGCCACCTTCTCCCCTGAACAGACGGCCAGGTAATGCCATTCTAATTATACTCATTTGGTCTGGTTTAGCAGACGCACATTTCATGCTTTCAATTGAAAGGAACAAAATTAGTCAATTAGAGGGTAGAATGTATGACTAATAATTCGCAAAAAGGTGACTTATTTCAGTCGTTTTTCCAATTTGGAGATTTTTCGATCGGTATAGACAAGGTAAGCAATCAACCCTAAGAAGATGACGAGAATGATGGCAACCACCACATAGATTTTACCTTCGGAGCGCATCGTATCAGCCATTTCTGCTTCTTGAGCAAAAAGGGTCGGGGTGATCAATAAGATTAGACAAAGCAGAATACTGGTAATTTTATTCATCCTCTTTTTCGTTAATTCTTTCTTCCAATAATTTCATCCGAATGCGCAACGAGGTGATCCAGAATCCTAGCAAAATCCACCCAATAACGGCAGGATAAAAAACCATTCGCATGTTGCTGTCAAGATCGTACCCATTAAATCCGGGGTTGCCGCCGTTGCCGGGGTGCATGCTGCTGGTCATTCGCGGAATGATAAAGATCAATGGAATCATTGCCACGAAGGCAAAAATATTATAAACGGCACTCAGGCGAGCGCGTTGTTCTTCGCTACTAACGGAACCACGTAAAATAAAATAGGCAAGGTAAACGAGGAGAGCGATTGCGGCACCGTTTTGTTTAGGGTCACCATGCCACGGCGAACCCCACGTATAGTTTGCCCAAATCATTCCCGTAATTAACCCGAGGATACCGAACACCAAACCAACATTTGCGAATTCTACCGAGTAGGCATCGTTTCGAAAATCGGGGTTGCGTAAATATTTAATCGCATAAATTGATGAGGTGAGAAAAAGTACCACCATTCCAAACCACATGGGCACATGAAAATATAGCCCACGGATGGTCTCGTTTACGATGTTTAGTCGCGGTACTTCAAAGAGTAGGCCACCAATTATCGCGTAGGTTAACAAAACTACACACGCTATTTTCCACCAATTTGATTTCATAAATATTGGGGCGAAAGATAATTGATTGGTTGATAAGGGCTTGTTTTTTTTAAAGAAAATTGAGGATATCGCGGATTCGTTCTACTTGCCTGAAGTTCTTGTGCTCGATAGCCGTTTCTACTTTTTCATGAGCCCAAGTTACATGATAAGGGGTATGAATGCCATGCCCGCCAATATTGATTACGGGAAGGATATCAGATTTAATAGAGTTTCCAATCATCATGAATTCATTGGGGGTGATATCGAGATGGCGAATTAATTTTTGAAAGTCGGCCTCTTTTTTCTCGGACATTATTTCGATGTGATGAAAGGAATCAACTAATCCGGACTTTTTTAGTTTTCGTTCCTGATCCAATAAATCGCCTTTCGTGGCCATCACTAGGCGATATTTGGGTTTCAATGATTTTAGAACATCATCAACGCCATCAATCAGTAATACTGGTTTCTCCAACAATTGTTGCCCGAAGCCAATTATTTTTTCAATCGTTGCTGCCTTTACGTTTTTGTCTGTGATGCGAATGGCGGTTTCTATCATTGAAAGCATAAAGGCTTTGATGCCGTAGCCTTAAAGGGCAATATTTTTAATTTCAGTTTGTAGAAGCTCGCGGGAGATGGTATGTAGAGGGAGAAAATCCTCTAAGAGCTCGCAAAATTTTTCCTCGGCTTCCTGGAAATAGAGTTCATTATCCCACAGGGTATCGTCAGCATCGAAAGCGATGATTTTCACTTCCATGATTGAATTCTAATTTCTCCAGATATAAGGAAAAAGCAAATAAGAGATGGCGGTCACCAAACAATTTATCGAAAATAAAGAAAGTAATGGGCTGTAACTCACGCTTGGGTCTAGACCGTCCATGCAATTTTTGGTGATTTTTACGGCCATTAGCAAAATGGAGATCACAACTGGAAAACTGAGGACGGCCATCAAGATGTTGCTGTTGTTTGCTTTTGAGGCAACTCCCGAAAGCAGGGTAAGTGAGGAGGCAAAACCCAATGAGGTTAATGCCAGGGTAATGAAAAAAATGGCATTATCATGAATGGGGTTGGTCAAAAATAGTATGAAAAATAAATAACCTGTTAAAGAGAGCAAAAGGCATAGCAAGAAATTATAAATGATCTTGGATATTAGTATGTCGAGCGGGCTTGCAATCGAGTAGAAGTAAATTTCGAGGCCGCGTTTTTCACCGATGAAGCTTTTAGCCACCGTATTAATTGCAGTAAACAAGATCGTAATCCAAAACAGTGCACTCCAAACTAAAGGGCTGATCAAATTTTGTTTCAGTGCAAAAGTCAGGTAGCTGATAAAAATTGTACTAAACAGATACAAACTCAGGCCTGCAACTACTGATTTACGTCTGAGTTCCAGGGTAAATTCCTTTTGTAAAAGAGAATAGAGTTGCAAGTAAGCTAAGTAAGGTTAGATAGGTACTTATTGAATGCTGCAAGGGCGACAATCAAATAGGCGATGGTGATGCCAACCAAAATTGAGATCAGAATTATTTTAGTAGGGCTTGCACTTGACGGCTCACTGAATTCTGTGAAACCGTCTACTACCTCAAAATCTTTCTGGAGGTAGATGTCTGAATTGACATCTTGAAATTGGTTATACAAGTAGAGGTCCTGGTTATAAATCTGAACTGGATCAGTTACTGCCTTGTCACTTAAAATGACATTATTAGATCCTTGCCTGCTTTGTGCTGCCATACTTTTATAGTTATCATAGATTATAAACTTTAAACTGTCGAGTTTTTGCAGGTCGTGGAAAAGTTTTGTCTTCTTTTCTGTTAGATTGCTTTTTTGTATTTCTATACGTCTTTTAATGTATTCATTGTTCTTAAAAAATTTCACCAAGGCAATTTGCAAGGTTTCGATAACAGCCGGGTTGTATGTCTTCACTGTTATTTCAAAAGCGTGACGATTTTCAATTTCAATTCTTTTGAGAACCTGCTCAATTACTTTTTCATTTTTGCTATTCGCTTGAACATTTTTTAGCTGCTCTTTTAATACCTCTAATTCGATTACATCTCTTTCCGCCACAAAAGGTTTCGCTTCAAAACCAACAATATTACTCGCTAAACTATCAGAGATGTTTAATATTTTAGCCAGTCCGTCATTTGTACTTTCGCCGGCCAAAAGATTTAATTTGTCAATTGTATTGTCTACCAGTCTTTTGTTAAAATAATCGCTGCTAAGTATCATTGTAGATTCATAGAATTTCTTTTTGAGGAACTTAGAATAAGAATAACCAATTACCATACTTACTACTATTATAGTAATGAAGAGAAACTTATTTTTAATCGGAACTAATCTTATTAAGGCTATAAATTTAATAATGCCAAATCCGAGTCTAGAAAACAAATCGCCGATTTTGGAAAACATTTGCCCTAAGTCAATTTCATCTGTTGATGTCACTGGTTTCTCCATAGTAGTTAAAAGTTGAAATTATCTTTGTAAAGTTAATTAGTTTTGGTTCGCGAAATTAGGAATAACTTGGCAGCGTGAAAAGAATTAAATTTTAGTACCCTAATTTCATGTTTGGATAATTGAAGTAGCATGATGGAAGAATGACGAAGAAGATTGCAATTTTACAATCTAATTATATTCCGTGGAAAGGTTATTTCGACATCATTGGGATGGTAGATGAGTTTGTTATTTATGATGAGGTGCAGTATACCAAGAATGATTGGCGTAATCGCAACAGAATTAAAACCCCGGCCGGGTTACAATGGATTACGATTCCTGTATATCAAAAAAACCTTGCTCAAAAAATTTCTGATACCAAAATCAGTAATTGCAAGTGGGGTGTTAAAAACTGGAATTCGCTGAAAGCAAACTATTCACGAGCATCCTATTTTAAATCCTACTCGCCTATTTTCGAAGAGTTCTATCTTACATTCAAAAGTCCGTTTCTAAGTGATATCAATGTTGCGCTTATTGAATTGATTTGTAATACAATAGAAATTAAAACAGTCATCAGAAATTCTGCGGACTATGACTTGAAAGGGGACCCGACTGAAAAATTGATAAGTCTTTGCAAGCAGTTGAATGCCAGTCATTACCTCTCCGGACCGGCGGCAAGAAACTATCTTCGCGAGGAGCTATTTGAGGAGGAAGGAATAGAGATTAATTGGGCTGACTACGGCGGATATCCCGAATATTCGCAGCTGTTTCCGCCGTTTGAACATCGTGTGAGTATTATTGATCTGATATTAAATGCGGGCCAGGGATCTTCAGGGTTTATGAAATTCAAAAAATAATGAAACTAAGTATTGTAACTACGATGTATTACTCCCGTCATTATTTGGATGAATTCTATCAACGTATTAATTCAGTTGTGAGAGGGTTGAACATTCCATATGAAATGATTTTTGTTGATGACGGGTCGCCAGACGATTCTTTAATGGTTGCCCTTCAATTGCAGAATTCTGATACGAATATAAAAGTAATTGAACTCTCAAGGAATTTTGGTCATCAACGAGCTATCATGACTGGTTTGCAGCATTGTACGGGTGATTTTGTCTTTTTGATAGATTGTGACCTTGAAGAGGCTCCTGAGCTTCTGAATGAATTTTGGCAGACGATAAACTCCACCCAAGATATAGACGTTGTTTATGGAGTGCAAATAAGAAGGAAGGGTAGTTGGTTTGAGAAAATAAGTGGCCGGTTGTTTTACAAACTCCTCTCTTCATTATCGTCAGTTGAGTATCCGGCCGATACACTTACAGCCCGTGTTATGTCAAAGAATTACGTTAATTCTATCCTTAGGTTTCAGGAAAAGGAATTGGATTTATGGGGTGTGTTTGCTCTTGCTGGTTTTAATCAGCATGCGTTGCCCGTTACGAAAGGCAATAAAGGAAAGTCAACCTACACTTTCAAAAAGAAATTAAGACGGGCGTTTGAAATTATTACTTCATTTAGCCACAGGCCTCTTTACCTTACATTCCTTTTGGGCATAATCTCATTCATAGTAGCCGGAATTAACATTACGGCTATTATTTACAAAAGAATAGTTTTACAAACTGATGTGGAGGGATGGACAAGTATTATAGCTAGTGTCTGGCTGGTAGGGGGGATGATCCTTCTAGTTTTGGGAATATTCGGGATATATCTTTCAAAAATGTTCCTTGAATTAAAAAATCGGCCACTAACGATTGTCAAAAATGTCTTCATCAAATAAGGAGATTTACTCCGCATCAAGAATATTGGATTTCTATACTAAAAGATTGGAAAATTTTGGTGGTTCTTCTCAGGGCGTTGGTTGGAAAAATGATGAAGCGCAATTGATTCGATTTGAGCAATTACTAAAATTAATTCAGGATAAAAGTAGTTTTTCGATTAATGATTTGGGATGCGGATCAGGCCGATTGTACAAGTATATGCTTTCCACCGGCTACAGCCCAATGTTTTATTGTGGGTATGATATACTGGAAGAAATGCTCTTATCTGCCGAAAAAACCCTGTTACCCGATCCAAAGGTCAAGCTTATAAAAATTGAGTCTTCGGCGGATATGGAGGTATCGGACTACACAGTTGCCAGCGGAGTTTTTAATGTAAAGTGCGAAGCGCAAGAAAAAGAATGGATGGAACATATTCTCTCAACTATCAACGTAATGCATGAAAGGAGCAAATACGGATTTGCCTTTAATCTCCTTACAAAATATTCTGACACGGAATATATGCAATCTTACCTCTACTATGCGGACCCATTGTTTTTCTTCGACTTCTGTAAAAGAAATTTTTCCAAAAATGTGGCACTACTCCACGATTATTTTCAGTATGATTTCACCATTATTGTGAGAAAGACACGGATATAAGTAATTGAAATGATCGGATTTAATAAACCCTACTTTTCAGGAAAGGAAATAGACTATATCATAGAGGCAGTTCGTCGGGAGAAAATCTCAGGCAACGGACATTTCACTAAGCTTTCCCAGAGCTTTATCGAACGACGATACGGTATTCCCAAAGTGCTTCTCACCAGTTCATGCACGGATGCACTTGAAATGGCGGCGTTGCTTCTCAATATTGAGGTTGGCGACGAAGTGATCGTTCCATCTTACACGTTTGTTTCTACGGCAAATGCCTTTGTGTTGCGAGGCGCCAATATCATTTTTGCCGATAGCTCTAAGGAAAATCCCAACATCGACGTTGGGAAAATTGAAGCTTTAATAACTAAAAAGACAAAGGTAATTGTTATCGTTCACTATGCTGGCTTCTGCTGCGATATGGATCTTATTATGTCGGTTGCCTCAAAATATAATCTTTATGTAATTGAAGATGCGGCGCAAGCTATTGATTCAAAATACAAAGATAGGGCGCTTGGGTCTTTCGGACATTTGGCTTGCTTTTCATTTCATGAAACGAAAAATATTATTTCAGGAGAGGGAGGTGCATTACTGATAAATGACGCTTCGTTTATTGAAAGAGCGGAAATTATTTGGGAAAAAGGGACTAACCGATCGGCGTTCTTCAGAGGCGAAACTGACAAATATAGTTGGATTGACATTGGCTCCTCGTTCCTGCCATCTGAAATTACTGCGGCCTTTCTCTATGCGCAATTGGAAAAGATCGAAGAGATTCAAAACAAAAGAATGTTGATTTGGAATACTTATTTTGAGAACCTGAAGCCACTGGAAGAAAATGGAGTGTCAATACTTCCTTTTATTCCTTCCTTTTGTAAACATAACGCTCATATTTTTTACCTAGTTTCTCGCTCTGAAAATGAAAGAAATCACCTTTTGAACTATCTCAATCAAAAAGGAGTGAATGCGATATTTCATTACATGTCCTTACACAAAAGCGCATTTTATTCCTCGAAATATAAAGGCAAAGAACTTATCGAGTGCGACAGATATTCATCAAGGCTGATTCGGCTGCCTCTATTTTATGAACTAAGCATTGACCAGGCACAATACGTCACGAATACAATTCTCAAGTTTTTCGAATAGATGCGATTTAAATTGCCTCCAACTGTCAAGGGGCTTCAGGCTTTCTCGCGGGAATTTGTGGTCAATGATAAATAAGTTGGTAAGGGGCAAAATATTACATTTGTGCGTAATCATAAGTTATTAAGGGAATAAAAGCATTGCTGGGAAAATGACGCAACCACTGACAGGTCTATTAAAACTACAATTTATCAGGTACATTATTGTTGGGGTATTGTCTGCCTTACTTGAATTTTCTCTATTGGTTTTACTGGTTGAGTTTTTTGGAATTCCTTATCTAAGGGGCAATTTTGTTGCTTTCTTTCTTGTTCAAATTATCAACTATATTTTAAGTCGCCATTGGGTTTTTCAGACCAACGGAAGTAAGAAAAGAGTAGAGTTTCCTGTTTTTATGTTTTTTGTGGTGTGCGGGTTTCTTATCAATCAATTTGGTCTTTGGCTTTTTACTGAACGGTTCGGAATAAATTATGAAGTTTCAAAGGTGGTTGCCATTATACTTGTCGTGATTTGGAATTTTGTAACACGAAGACTGATTGTCTTTAAAAAGATAGACTCAAAAAATGCTTTGTAAGTTTTGTTTTCGAAAGGATTAGGTCGTGCTAGCCAATTTCGCTCTGCACTTATTTGAAGTACAAGCAGTAGTTGTACGTCAAGATAATTGCCTCAAATTTATCTTCAAGATCATGTCTTTCATTTTCTTACAACAAGCGTTTACGCAAAAATCTAAAGGCAGACTTATTTATTTAATTGTTGTTATAGTCTTGTTGTCATTTATTTTTTTCGCCAAAAAAATGCATTTGGATCATTTTTTTATGGGAAAAAGTGAATTGTCGAAACTGACACTCTTTGAGAGCAGTTCTAAAATAAAACCCAGGCATTTAGTTAAATTTATTTACGTTGCGCATGCCGGGGGAGGGTACAAAGGTAAGTCTTATCTAAACAATTTAGAGGCTCTTGATAATAGTTATAAGCTTGGATTAGACTTTATTGAAATTGACCTTAACTATTCAAAAGATTCCATTGTTGTTCTTTCGCATGACTTTGTTGATAAAACAGCCAGTGAATTTTTGTTGGACAAAACTCACGGAACTCATTTATCTATGGATGATTTTTTGTTATGGTTGAAAGACAAGAACGTTTATATCATAACAGACATCAAGGCAAATAATCTAAAAGTACTTCAGGATATAATAAACCGTTTCAAAATTGAATCTGAAAAAATTATCCCTCAAGTATATACCATATCAGAAATAATTGAGGCAAAAAAAATGGGTTATCATGATTTAATTTACACTAATTACATATCTCTTTACCCAAATAGTATAATCCTGGACCTAGCAAAAACAGAGAGTTTGTTTGGTATAACATTGCCCTATGATACAAACTTTAAAATTTTAGAATATTTCGAAAATTTTAAGGCAATGGAGACCCCGATTTTCACTCACTCTTTAAATGACCCTAAATCAGTTTCTCAATTAATGCAAGAGGGGTGTAGTGGGGTGTATACTGATTTTTTGCTTTTATCTTCTGATTAATTTGATTAAAAGTTCTGATTAGATTAAGCCTAAGGGGGTCGTGCTAGTTCAACTTAACCGTTACAGCCTTGCCTTTCGGAATGTTCACTATTTTCCAATTCAAATAAGAGTTGATATGAAACGGTTTTAGCATTTGGTTCCTTGATTCAGCCAATATTCTAACCTTTGCATCATATTCAGTTGGATTAGTGATAGTTATTCTGACTCTACCAAATCGGCTCTTTAGATTGGTTATTTCAACTTGATCAAACGCAATGGCCAGCTTATTTTTCAAATCGACATAGATCCCTGGAATTTCGGTGCTCGTGAGCAAAAGAGAAGTCTCTGCCCAGGTCGATCCATTCATTATTTGCCCAATTCCCTCAAGCCAATCAGTGGTGCTAACACGTTCGGACACCCAGCCCACTTGAAGGCCCGGAATTGGTTTGGCATTTGTGCTTAAGTATTGAGGAATGGCTTTAGCAATATCTCGTAGTAAATCAATATACAAAGTATTACCAGTGTCGCGATAGAGGCGTAGTAATGCTGCGCCTGAATGAGTGCAAATTCCAGGAGCACCGTGCTTGTTTTGAGTATTTGCCCATACTACCCCTGTCGTTTTCTTACCTAACCTACCCAGCGTACTGTTAACAGGGAATGCGTAATCGTAACTACTGATCCATGTTGCAAATTGAATTGCCATATCTTCGGCCATTGTAAGCCATTTTTTATCGCCTGTTTCTTCATACAACACCGTAAATGATTCAAGCAATCCATAAGCTGATTCGCTATCAAAATTCTGTAACGCATCACCAGGTCCACCATAGGTAACCCCTTTTACAACATAGTTTTCATAGTAATGGGTAGCTAATTGCTCTGCCACTGATTTGTATTCAGGATTGTTAAAGTAGCGCGAAGCCAACACCAAGCCTGCTGGTGCAATTCCTCCGCTAGTCGACCCCCCAATAACAATCTCGCCCGTGATATTGTGAACGTATTGACCTAGCTGGCCATGAGTTCTCCAAGTTTTCACAAGGGCATCAGCAACGGTTTGAGTACCTTCCTCCCAACTCTTCTTCACGGGCATCTTCAATTGTTTGAAAAGCTCAAACTGCCTCAGAATATAATAAAGCGCATCGCAACTCTTCCTAATTAAGTGAAGGTCCTTTGCCTGTGGGAACATCTGAAATATGCCGAACCACTTATTTCCTTTTTCCCCTGAGTCCCAAAAAAAACCTGACGGGGAAATTCCAGAAGGGAACAGCCAGTCAAAGTTTCGGACAACATTTTTTCTAGTTTGTTCCGTACCTCCGATCAGCAAAGGATAAGTGCTTATCATACCTCCAACCCACCCAATTTGCCAATCCTGAAAATAGTTTTCTCGCAGGCCTACCGAATAATAACCAAATTTGGGTTCAAAATTTTGACGATTAAATTTTTCTTCTTGAACTTCAAACGAGGCAGAAAACGGGATCGCTGTCGGTGGTTGGCCTTTTGGAATCAAGGCATTACGAATTCGTGAGAATTTATTGTATAAACTTTGAATATTTGGCGAACTGAAAAAATAAACCCTCCCTCTTATTTGTACTGAATCCCCTGAGTTAAAATTACCAGGCTTGTCTCTTGACGGTGACTGCATATCTGCAATGAAATATTGATACCGTTCTCTTACTACTGGTGCAGTTAATGTAATCGTTGCCTTTGTGCGATCGTCATTCTCGGCAATATCAATCCCATTATCCCCGTAAACGGAAGCTTGATCTGTCAACAGCCAAAAGCCCTGATGGGCTTGCGGATTATGAAACCCTATTGCTGGAGTAGACATGTCACCACTTCGTTGTTGTATCCTGGATAGGCCGGATTTATAATTCAAACGAGGAACATCAGAGATTATCTGAGGTTTATCAATTCCCATCTCGTTATCATCAATAATAAAAGGGACATAAAGCCGACGAATGGATTTTACTCTGTTACCGCCGTAAACCGCAGCAGGCATTAATACATAATTCTTAACCGACCAATTTTCAAAGCTGAAATCCACAGAAACTGAGGTTTCTGGTGACTGACCCGAAGCACAAACGAAGGTATACTCAAAATTGTACGCACCCGGCACATCTTTTACGATAGAAATCCTTTTTTTGATATTCCAGGTTGCTTTCTCCAATGAAATAGTGAAATCATTGGCTTGACTAGCTGATGACACTCGCGAAATGACACTGTCGAAATTATTTGAATTATAACACGTAAGGTGAATCGACAATGCTACATCAGGGTTTTCAGAAAAACTTGATCCATTCGCGTTCGTCTGGGCCCTGCAATTGACAAAGATGGACAAAATTACAAATGGAAGGAGCAAAGTAGTTTTCATTGTTGTTATGTGGTTTTAGGCTGCAAAGTCATTTGATTATGTCAGTACAAGAAACATAAACTAAGACAAAAATAGCGTTGGTCAATTCGCAATACTTCCACGTCCAATATTCGATTATTAGCCGACAAATTTGATAACGCAGTGCTAACATTGGTTTGGTGGTTGAATGTATTTTTTTTGAGGACTAGTGGCGGAGTAATAGAAAAGGAACTTCTTTTTTGGAATAGAAGTTTCTATCCTTCTCATTTGAGAATGGAGGCATATGATCGCCTACTATCAAAATTTTGGACCAGTGTTCGGCATTTCCTTTCTCAATGAAAAATTTAATTAATTCAATTATCCGGTCAAGTTGATTCTCTGCTTCATCGGACAATTGCGAATCGAAGATTACGTGCTGTTTATTTGATGTTTGAGAGTTGAACGGTAGATGCGTGTTAACTGTAAGAAAATAAGCAAATCTTTTTCGGTGGTCATTTCGGGGGCCAATAAATAGAAATGCATCTTCATCATTAAGAGATGGAAATGGCGTAGTATAATTTAACTCATCACTGGTAAGTCTTTTTTTACGAAGTACATTTTCCATAAAAAACACAGAGTCGGCTCCAATATTCTTCCACCAAATATTCCTTTGAAACATTTTACCAGAAAAGGAATGTATGGCAAAAGTTGAATAACCTTGTTTCTTCTTCGAGTTGAAGATCGAACGTACCGATCGGGCACTATCAGGATTTACTAAATAGCGGTAGTCGCCATTTGCGTCTAAAAGCTCCCTCAGCTCCGCATGTGCAGTTCCACCACTGAATTTGGTACTTCCAAAATCAAATTTCCATTCTTGTAATTTATCCTTACTTGAAATAATGGCTTTTAATTTATTCCAGTCAGCCTGCTTATTTGGAAACCCCCAAGACTCCATAATAATCAATAATTGATTTCCGGTTGAATCATTTTTAAACGTCTTTGATGTGATTGAATTATTCCCAACATGCACTTTGGATGTTGGGGCACCTAGATCTTTAACTAGAATGAAAACGTCTCTGGTTAGTGCAGCCCCCAAGTTAAAATCGTAGAAGGACCATATCCTTTTTTCGTTCAAAAGACTTTTGCCACTTAGCGAGTCAATGACATATACCGAGACAAAAAATAAACCAGTAAAACTGATAGTTACAATACTTAATTCTCTTGTTGGTTTGGAAGACCTTTTAAGTGCGAAGAAAAAGGCCACAATGAAGATGCCAAAGCCAACAGCCATTACATAATGCGTTACTGAAAAATCGTATAACAAATAAAACTGAAGATTTTTTAAAAACTCTGAAATGCTGAACAGAAATATAAATGAGATTTGACTGATCACGTCGATTAACAAAACTGCGATAAAACAAAAGTAGGTTATGGTCAATGGCACACGAAAAGCAATGAGTAGTGGAATCAGTAAATATTCATATACAATGATTGGCCTAAGCATTACCACACCGCATAACCTAAATAATAAAAAAGCAATATTCACGCTGTTAGCCCAAATAAATAAGATAAGGATGTAGCTAATAGTTTTTTTAGAAGGCATATTTATATCCGCCGATCAGTAATGAAGTGTAAAGCGCAGCAAGGACATCGTCTGCAATATTTCTAATGATGGCTGGAAGCTGCATGGAATTCTCAAGATTTTTTATCCAAAAGGGTTTTAAAATATCAAAAAATCGAAATAGTATAAAAGCTGCAGTCCATTCCCCGGTTGTAAAAAAAAAAATATTTAATAATACCATTGCAAAAGCTTCGTCCAACGTGTAGAGCGAGGGATCTTCGTTTGAATATTTTTCCCTGAAATAAGGAAAACAGAAATAGTGACCTATCCCCAGCAAGACTAAGAAAATCAATTTGTACTCTATGGGAATTGAATCGATGGGAAGGAAAAGGATGAAGACGGCGAACGACGAAATAGTGCCAGGCGCTTTTTTAATTATAAATGAAGTATAGAATGTCGATCCAATGAAAAGACGCATTTAGATGGTTTATTTTGATGATTTTTTTAAAGATAGAGCCATTGAAAAATAGCTAATTAGAAGAATTACTAATTCAAATATCCAAACCATTGGTGTCTCCATGAAAATATCGGTTGGGGCAAATACTTTTTTTGCAAATAACAATACAATAAATCCATAACTAAGAAGTGTCTTGAGTTTGCCAAGGAAATTAGAAGATTTACCACTTATATTGAGATACCTGAGTGCTAAAATCAAAAATTCCCTAATCAAAAAAAGCAGAAAGAAGTATGGGTGGATCAGTTTGGAATTTAATAAAATGAAGAACATACCAAAATGAAAGACCTTATCCGATATCTGGTCAAGTTGTTCTCCAAATTTTGTTATCAGGTTAAATCGTCTGGCTAAAAACCCATCTAAGAAATCAGACATTGAGGCCCAAATTGATATGAAAAAGAAAAATAAATCAGATGGATACAAGAACCCATAAAGCACTAGTCCGACTCTAGAAATCGTCAGGACGTTAATAACAACTAACTTTGAATATCGTTCTATTTGCATTAACAAAAGTAGAGAACAAACATAATTGATTTGTTATTGGTTACCGTGCTGGGCTATTCCTTCATTGAATTTAAAATTGTTATTTTTGCGGCTCATATCTAACAGAGGAATGAAAAAAGCGCTTATTACTGGAATTACGGGGCAGGATGGTGCCTACTTAGCAGAATTACTTATCTCAAAAGGGTACGAAGTTCATGGAATAAAAAGAAGGAGTTCGCTTTTTAATACTGACAGAATCGACCATCTGTATCAGGATCCACATGAGAAAAATTTGAGACTGAAATTGCATTATGGAGATCTATCGGACGCCGGAAATTTGATTCGGATTGTTCAAGAAGTTCAACCGGACGAGATTTTTAATCTGGGTGCAATGTCTCATGTAAAAGTAAGCTTTGACACCCCTGAATATACGGCAAATGTTGACGGACTTGGTACTCTTCGGCTGTTAGAATCTATTCGGATATTAGGCTTAGAAAAAAAGACCAGGTTTTATCAGGCATCGACTTCAGAATTATATGGCCTTGTTCAGGAAGTGCCTCAAAGGGAGTCCACTCCCTTTTATCCAAGGTCACCCTATGCAGTAGCCAAATTATACAGTTACTGGATCACAGTTAACTATAGGGAGGCCTATAACCTGTACGCTTGCAACGGAATTCTATTTAACCATGAATCGCCGCTTCGTGGAGAGACTTTTGTAACACGAAAGATTACCCGCGCTGCTTGCCGAATTGCCTTAGGTTTACAACAAACTATGTTCATGGGAAACATCGATGCGAAACGTGACTGGGGTCATGCCAAAGATTATGTAGAGGCAATGTGGTTGATGTTGCAGCAAGATGTGGCTGAAGACTTTGTAATTGCGACGGGAATAACTACTACCGTCAGAGAATTTATCATAAAAACATTCAATGAGGTAGGAATTACAATCGAATTTTCAGGAACTGGGTTAAATGAAAAAGCGACCGTGCTGAAGTCTGTAAACCCTGAATTAAGTGTTAAAAAGGGGCAGGAAGTTGTGAAGATTGACCCAAAATACTTCCGGCCGACGGAGGTTGAACTCTTAATTGGGGATCCGGCTAAAGCAAAATCCAAACTTGGCTGGAAGCCAAAATATGATCTTGATGCTTTGGTAAGAGAAATGGTAGCTAGTGATCTTGAGCTATTTAGACGCGACCATTATTTGAAAGAGGGCGGTCATAAAATATTTCAGTATCACGAATAATGGAAAAGGGTTCCAGGATATTTGTTGCTGGCCACAGGGGCATGGTAGGTTCCGCTATTGTCAGAAAATTGGAGGCCGATGGTTATAACAACCTTGTCCTTCGCACTTCTTCAGAGCTCGACTTGAGGAACCAACAGCAAGTTGAAAATTTCTTTAATTCTGAAAAGCCTGAGTTTGTTTTTCTAGCTGCTGCAAAAGTAGGGGGCATTTTGGCAAACAACATTTACCGCGCAGACTTTCTATATGAAAATCTGATGATAGAAAGCAATGTGATCCATCAAAGCTGCATTCATAAGGTGAAGAAACTGCTGTTTTTAGGGTCTTCGTGTATTTATCCTAAAATGGCACCGCAGCCATTGCATGAGAAGTCACTTCTATCAGGTTACCTTGAAGAGACAAACGAGCCCTATGCAGTTGCAAAGATTGCGGGTATTAAACTTTGTGAAAGTTACCGTAGACAGCATGCGTGTAATTTTATCAGCGCGATGCCCACTAACTTATATGGGCCAAATGACAATTACGATCTGCAAACATCACACGTAATTCCTGCATTGATTAGAAAATTTCATGAGGCGAAGGAAACAAAATCCTTAACGGTTGAAATTTGGGGATCAGGAACACCGCTAAGAGAATTCATGCACGTGGATGATTTAGCGGATGCCTGTCTTTTTTTAATGCTCAACTATGATGAATTGGAGTTTGTGAATGTTGGCGTGGGCGTCGAAATTTCAATTCAGGACTTAGCACTTCTGATTAAAAAGATTATTGCCTTTGAAGGGGAAGTGACTTTTGATTCTTCCAAGCCCGATGGTACGCCTCGAAAACTGATGGACAGCAATAAGATCAGAGGAAGAGGATGGAGACCAAAAATTGATCTGGGGCAAGGGTTAGCCCAGGTCTATGAGGAGAGATTTCTAAGTGAAGCGAAATAGCAAATCACTCATTTGAAGGACCCTATAACAAGAATCTTATTTTATTTTAAAAATACGGGCTCTAGCCATATTTTTAAAAATATCGGATGGCTGATGTTTGATAAGGCATTCCGAATGGGTATAGGGTTGCTCGTGGGTACCTGGGTTGCCCGTTATCTTGGGCCAGATCAATATGGAGCTTTTAATTTCATACTCGCAGTTATTGCAATTTTTACTACGATTTCATTCCTGGGTTTAGATAGCATTGTTGTAAAAGAATTTGTTGAAAATCCTGAAAAAAGCGAGTCGATTATTTCAAATGTTTTTTTGCTTAGGTTAATCTCCGGAATAGTTTCGTTCGTGACCTGCTCAATCGTATTTTACTATATCAAGAGAGGGGATGAGACCATCGCTTATGTCGGGATTGTGCTTTCATCCGTTTTAGTATTCCAAAGTTTGAGCAGCAGTATCGATTTGTATTATCAGTCAAAAGTGCTATCAAAATTTTCTGTCTATGCCCAGAATATTGCATTTGCCATTTCGAGCATTCTGCGGGTTGTGATGATTATTATGAAAGCTGACTTAATAGCCTTTGCAATCATAACAGCCATCGAAACATTCTTATACAGCGCATTCCTATATTTCACTTATTTAAATATCAGTAAAGGAGGTTTGGTTTTGAAATTCGATACATCTTTGGTATTTCAGCTTTTGAAAAAAAGCTGGCCCTTAATTTTTTCTGGCCTAATGGTTATGATCTATATGAGGATAGATCAAATAATGATTGGAGAGATGTTGAATAACGTTGAAGT
>Ga0207112_1047_pt2 | contig 29995 bp, 22 predicted proteins | sample Alteio_BWMinHeat_72_FD_153549 | JGI IMG/M metagenome (GOLD analysis project Ga0207112, IMG submission 153549) | Enriched cells from forest soil in Barre Woods Harvard Forest LTER site, Petersham, Massachusetts, United States -... | ecosystem: Environmental > Terrestrial > Soil > Temperate forest >...
ATAGAACACTACACAGCCGATCAGTTGGTCAGCTGGAGTCGGGCGTTACGAATTGATATCAACAAGAAACATACTTTCGTTCATCCCGAAAATCCGACTATCAATGGATGTAGCCATATTCTCTGGACGGGAAAAGTAATCGATCAAACATCAACTGCACGAAATGCTGTGTTCTATGGGGACAAAGCAATTGATCGCTCTCCATGCGGAACCGGCACTTCTGCGAGGTTGGCACAATGGTACGCCAAAGGAAAATTAAAGCCTGGAGAAGACTTTATTCATGAAAGTATTATTGGTTCAAAATTTACCGGGAGAATTGAAGAAGTCACTGAACTCAGCGGAAAGCCTGCGATCATCCCGAGTGTGGAAGGCTGGGCAAAAATTTACGGCTACAATACTATCACAATTGATCCTGAAGACGATCCGTATGCATATGGGTTTCAGGTGATATAGAACGAGCATCCAGAATCATGGCAAACGTCGCAATCATTGGCAGCGGAATCATCGGACTGAGTTCCGCATATTATTTACAAAAGTCGGGGCATAAGGTTACAATCATTGACCAAGGTGACCTGAAAGATGGGTGCTCCCTTGGCAATGCTGGTATGATTGTGCCCAGTCACCTGATTCCCTTGGCTGCACCGGGCATGATTTCAAAAGGAATACGCTGGATGTTTAATTCATCCAGTCCGTTTTATGTGAAGCCTCAACTGAATATAGACCTTCTTAAGTGGGGTTTCCATTTTTATAAAAGTGCCAACAAAGCCCATGTTGAAAATTCGGCGAAGCCACTAAAAGAAATCAGCCTGCTAAGTAAAGCCCTGTACCAGGAACTTTGCAAAGATTTGCCTTTTGATTTTGGCTTTCATGAACGAGGGTTGTTGATGCTTTATAAAACAAAAGAAACCGAACATGAAGAATGTGAGACTGCCGAGTTTGCCAATCATCATGGCATCGAAGCTAAAATACTTTCTGCCGAAGAGGTGCAAAAATTAGAACCCGATGTAAAAGTAAATGTGCGTGGCGGAGTTTATTTTCCGGGTGATGCTCATATTACTCCGCAAGATTTATTCAATCAGCTAATTCAATATTTAAAAACAAATGGTGCAACTTTTCACGCCAACACGGAAGTAACGGATTTTGAATTCATCAACAATAACATCCAATCACTTGTCACCAGCAAAGGAAAATTATCATTTGATCAAATAATTATTGCTACTGGTTCATGGTCCGGAACAGTCGTTAAGAAATTGAATTTGAATTTACCTATGCAAGCCGGCAAAGGATACAGCTTCACGTTACTAAATGTGCAGAAGAACACTCGCATACCCTCTATTTTCTTAGAAGCACGCGTTGCAGTTACTCCAATGAGCAACGCTCTTCGCTTCGGAGGCACAATGGAAATCACTGGTGTTGATCATTCCATTAATATGAAACGCGTGAAGGGCATAGTTGATTCTATTCCAAACTATTATCCGGAAATGAAAGTGAGCATGCCTTCTGTAGATAACGTCTGGCACGGCTTGCGCCCCTGCTCTCCGGATGGATTGCCATACATCGGAAGAACAAAAAAATATAACAACCTGATTCTCGCCACTGGTCATTCTATGCTAGGCATCAGTCTCGGTCCTGGCACAGGCAAACTCATTTCTGAAATTGCGAACGAAGAAAAACTGAGTATGGACTTATCGAAGTTTAATCCAGAGAGATATGCTTGAAGTTTTAACCACAAAGAGGCGCAGAGGTTCGCAATGAAAAACAAACAAAAGTTTTTAACCACAAAGAGCAGAGGTTCGCAATGAAAAACAAACAAAAATCAACTCTGCGAACCTCTGCGTCCTCTGCGGTTTATTTAATTATCGATAACAAATCCCGAAGGGATGCAATTATTATAGAGATCAAATTAAATCCAGTGGAGCCCCGAAGGGGTGAAATAATGCCGCTCCTTCAGGTCCAGTAATTCACGATGGTCTCCCCTAAAATATCGTTGAAGTTTTAACCGCAAAGAGCAGAGGTTCGCAATGAAAAACAAACAAAAATCAACTCTGCGAACCTCCGTGTCCTCTGCGGTTTATTTAATTATCGATAACAAATCCCGAAGGGATGCAATTATTATAGAGATCAAATTAAATCCATTGGAGCCCCGAAGGGGTGAAATAATGCCACTCCTTCAGGTCCAGTAATTCACGATGGTCTCCCCTAAAATATCGCTGAAGTTTTAACTGCAAAATCGCCGAGGTTCGCAAAGAAATACAAACAAAAATCAACTCTGCGAACATCCGTGTCCTCTGCGATTTATTTAATTATCGATAACAAATCCCGAGGGGATGCAATTATTATAGAGATCAAATTAAATCCATTGGAGCCCCGAAAGGGTGAAATAATGCCGCTCCTTCAGGTCCAGTAATTCACGATGGTCTCCCCTAAAATATCGTTGAAGTTTTAACCGCAAAGAGGCGCAGAGGTTCGCAATGAAAAACAAACAAAAATCAACTCTGCGAACCTCCGTGTCCTCTGCGGTTTATTTAATTATCGATAACAAATCCCCGTAAAAGGACAAATCTTGCATGCCTCCTCCTTTGTTGTCTGATCGAATACTTCTTCGGGACTGAATATTTCCTCCAGCAATGTACTAAGACGGCTTTCAAACTCCGGAAAAAGTGGTGTGGCATCGGCCAGGTAAGCCTTATTCATTCTTAGTCCGAACTGAAATTCATCATCGAATAAATTATTCCTATTGATTAATCCCGGAACAATTTTCAAATCTGCAGTGGCATTGTTGTTTTTGTAAAGCAACGCGTACAATAATGTTTGAAATGCCGCTTTATTCCTTTTGCCTTCGCGCAAGAAAAGCGACTCCACATCTTTAAAGTCCAGTTCGTCACGGCCTGTTTTATAATCGATGACCCGCACTTCGTTCGCCTTTTTATCAATACGGTCAATCGTTCCGCCAAGCACAACAAATCCTGGCGCATGACTAATCTTAATATTATGCATCCAAGCGTTTTGCTCCAGCGCCTCTATTGTGAACGGAACATGCTGCCGGTCAAATTCAACAATCCGCTTTGCGAAACTCTTTACCACTTCGCGCACTACCACACGCTGACCATCGTACATAACCTCTTGATGAGGGTCCAAATAATATTCCTTTATAAATGCTTCGTCTATTAATTTATCAATACGTTTTTCCAGAAAGTCAAAATCGCCTGCTTCAATAGTTTTACTTTTTTTCTTCTCAAGAATCTGATGATAAAAGCCTTCCATCACGCGGTGTAAAAAATTTCCGAGAATGCGTGGGTCAATTTCCTCCTCCACTTTACGAACTTCTCGTATGCGAGCTAGATATTGAAAGTAAAATTTCAGACGGCACTCCAGATAAGTATTAAGTGCAGATGGCGAAAGTCCACGCGACCGAATTGTTCCTTCGTTGAGCCTGGCGAGCGACTTTAATACATTCTCATCTTTCCGTACAACAATAGGAGTAACCGGCCTCGGGTGAGCTGGATTATGCAATACTTGTTCCTTTATCGTAAATCCGCTTTCATAAATAAGCTGCTGCAAGTAGCGGCTCATCTCGCCCTGACCAAGCACATCAGGTTCTGAGTTGTAGAAGAGGTGAACATTCTCTGATCGCTGTAACGCCCGATAAAAAAGATAAGCATAAATCGCTCCCTGGTGTTCCGGTGTAGGAAGCCCGTAGGTCTTTCGAATGCTGTAAGGAACATATGACCCCTGATTTCCGGCTGAGGGAAATACTCCTTCATTCAACGAAAGAATAAAAACGTTTTTAAAATCAAGATTGCGGCTTTCCAGTACGCCCATCACTTGCAGTCCTTTCAGCGGCTCACCTGCAAAAGGAATTTTTTCGCCTCGTGCATATTGACGAAACAGGCGTAAGAATGACTTCAGGGTGCTTACATTATTGGTCCCCTTCAATAAAGAAGTGCTCCACACAACGCTGAGTCGATTGAGCAATTGAGTTCCGCGGTAAATAAATTCCTGGTCGACACCGTCCAGCGATGAAAGTGAAGTAAGGGTTTGAAAAACTTGCTGCAAGTAAGAGGTGATCGTTTCCGCTTCGCTGAAAATCACCGCATGCAGTTGCACCTCAGAAGCAAGAAACTCTTTCGGAACCGAAACCCAATTATGCCTGGTGATCTCTTTCATTTTGGCATTTACCGATGCTACACCTGCCGCCACGACATAAGGGTGCGACAACACCGACTGCACCTGTTGGTAGTTGAAATAATTTTGTTTGGCAGAAATCCGGAGCTCCACGAGCAGTTCCACCAGGTTATAGGCTGGAGAACTGCCAAATGGAAAGCCCATCGTTACATTAAACTTTTCCAGCACAGGCGCGATGCTATGCAACACAGGCGTGAGCATCTTTTCGTCAGGGAGAATAATCACCGACTCTTCCGGGATCAATCCCTTCTTTAATTCCTCAGCTAACTTTTGAGCCAGCGCTTTCACCTGGCCCGTAGGCTGAGAAGCGCTTAACAAGTTTACATTTTTGTTCTGGCGGAAGTTGCCGGGAAAATCGGACGAAAATGTTTTCGCCAAAACAGGATGATGACGATACGCGCGAAAGAATTCGCCCGCCTCCTGGCTCGCGTCATTCACATAGTATTGATCAGTATCCCATCGTACGGTAGCGGTGCCTTGTTCTACTGCGAACGAAATAATTTTTTCCTCTGCTTTGGTCAGCGCGTTGAAACCTGCAAACCACAGTCGTTTTACCTCAGCGGCATGGTAGGGAAGTTTCACCTTTCCAGTTAACAACTCTTCAGCAACCGACCGGTGTTGCCTGCCCTCGTAGGCAAGCCCGTCAACAGAAAGTTTTTCACTAAAATTTCTATAGAGTGGATAAAGCTTCTTCCATACATCAAGAAACTTTTTCTTGTTCACTGACAGTTCGGAATCAAATCCTTGCCAGAAGTTTTTCAAAAAAGAAATTTGCTCTTCCGAAAGGTAATCCAGGCCAGCATCCAGTTCTTTTAAGTTGCTGAGGTCGGCAAAGAGCATCTTCGCATCGATCATGTAGCGATCGGCTTCATCAAAATCGCGTAACAGCATTTCGCCCCACATAAAAAATTGGTCGAACGGCTCGGCCTCCATGCCTATAGTTGTGCTGTATGATTGATGCAGCCGGTAGATCAACTCCAACTTGTCGGGCACACGCAGCGGTGAAAGGCCGGAAACAAAATCTTCAAACGTGAGCAGCTTTGGCGAGAACACCGGCTTGACGATCAGTTCGCCGAGGTATTTTCTAAAGTAGAGCGCAGCCCTTCGGTTAGGAAAAACTACGGTGACTTTGGAAAGGTCAGCGTGGTTGTTATAAATCTCTTCGGCCAGCTCTTGAAGGAATGCTTTCATGTATAGTATCGCAAGATGCTGGATAAATCAAACACTGGCAAGTTTGCGCGCGCCATTGAGTCAACCGGTGGCATTCTTTAGAATTTATGATACAGAATCAAATTTGTCCGAGTGTTGTCACCATAAATGGTAGAAATACCAAGTGGAAAAATTGAATTGAGGGACGACAGAACAAAACCCATGCCTGTGTTGGTGTTCTTCCAACACACGATATGAACTAGTCTATCGCTTTCCCCTTCTTAGCCTCGCTCCAAAGGCCCTGCGTTTAAAGAGGACGTTAGTAAGTTGGGAAATAAAATTCCGCGATCTCTTCTACCACTTCTCCAAACCCAGAATTTTTTTCCCTAACGTAGACAATTCTGCTGTACCATATTTTGTTTGCTCCCATTTTCTTGGGTCGCCAGGAAAAGCATAACCTTCGGGTGCTCTTCTCTCTCTCCACGATGAAATACGCCATAGACGAAGCTCTTCATTTTCTTCTTCTGCAGGCATCATGGAAATGTATTGCGCCATCCGCACTTTATTGCCGCTGGAGTTTACCCTGATTCCATGCGGCTGACTACTATTAAAGATCAAGAGGTCGCCGGTTTCCATCGGCACTTTCACAAGGTTGAATCCTGTCACATCAGGTTTAAAATGATCCCGGGTTTCAGGCTGCGTTAACTTCCAGGTATCATAGGTTCTGAATAGTTCGGGCACGCATTGAAAACCACCCATGTTTTGATCCGTCTGGTCAGCCAACGCTAAAACACCTTGCACATTTTGTGGTTTTGTTTCAGGATCATAGTCCCAGTGAATAAAGCCTTTGTACTCATGACCCGGTCGTATAGGAAAATTCAGGTTTGCCCTGTCGATGGTAACCCACAGTTTTTCTGTGCCCCAGATATCACTAAATGCCTGATGCACTTTTGGATATTGACGGTTGTCCCATAAGTATTGATGATTGTACACTTCCACCATGCCGGTGTTGGTAAGTTCTTTCATTTGCATTTCTGCACGTGGAGGTGTGTACCATGTTTCAGGATCGTTAGGATCTTTTTCTTCAAATTCCCACAGGAAATCTGCCAGACGCTGCACTTGCTCTTTGGGAACTGCATTCTTAATGACAATGTAACCATTGTGTATCCAGAATTTCCAATCCTCTTCTGAAAGAATGCGAAGGGGCTTTCCATTACTTCTATCATTGAGCCTTACGTTGCTGCTCTTGGAAGTAGAAGGATTGCCGGGAATGTCTTTGTGAGCATTGGCTGGGGCCATCGTTGGCGTCATGGTTTCCTGTTGCATAAAATAGATGTTAGTGTTTTTGATGACCCAAAATTCCCTCAATGCCGAAAGCCTTTCAGCCTTTGTAATGACCACTATTTGCTCTCCATTGACATTTTTGCTGTTTTTATCTACCTTTTTATAACTTCTCAGGAAAATAAGGGCTTGAAAATTCAAAAGGAGATAATATTGCCAGACCCCGGTCAGTCTTTTAAACTGTTTAGGCCAAGTTTAAAAAACTACTTCTATTGGCATTATCATCCGGAATACGAATTGGTTTATGTTGAGGCCACCAGTGGCATTCGGCATGTCGGGCAGCATATTTCAAGCTTTATGGAAAGTGATTTGATTTTGATTGGACCTAATGTTCCTCATTTGAATTTCGACTATGGAATAAGAACAGAATACAAACAAATTGTGCTGCAGCTAAAAGAAAACTTCCTGGGGGATGCGTTTGCAGAAACGCCAGAGTTTTCAATTATTAATAAACTCTTGGAGAGAGCCTATCTGGGATTATCATTCAGTGGAGAAACAAAAAGAATAGTGGCCGAAAGACTTAATCAAATGCAGGCACACGCGCCTTTTAACCAATTATTAAATCTATTAGAAGTCTTTCAGATTCTGGCAACTTCAAAAGAAGTAACACAACTGAATGACCAGGACACCAGTGTTAAGTTATTTATGGATGATAAGATACGCATGGGCTCTGTCTATAAATACATTCACGCAAATTATGATAACCATCCTGACGTAAATACAGTTGCGGCAAGTGTTCACTTAACCACGGCAGCATTTTGCCGGTACTTTAAGAAGCAAACAAAAATGACATTTACTGATTTTGTAAATCAATATAGAATTACCCAGGCAAAAACACTGTTGCTTAAAGGTGTGAGCGTTTCGGAAGCCTGTTATGAAGTTGGTTTTGAAAGCCTTTCCTATTTCAATAAACTGTTTAAGAAATTAACTGGTGGTAATCCATCGGCCTTTAAAGGTCGACTTTGAAACTGTATAGAGATCTCCATGCAATATGATAGAAGGATTTTTACTTTTAGCTCTCATTAACACCAGTCACCTCCTCTTCTGTCAATCAAGTCCCAATGAATTCATAAGTAAGAAGGCAGCGCTTCAAGATATTGCTATACTAAGGACATCCATATTCGAAATCCACCCAAAGGCACTTTCCGGTATACGGTAAGACTTGAATTTCAAAATGAATTCACCAACGCTTCGAACCAAATACCAGACAGCATCAGGGTTATTGATTTTGCAAACCTGATTGTTCCGATCATTTTCAAAGTTCATTTGGTTTGTAATAACAAACATTCCATGCATCTGCATCCTAAATACCAGTTGTAAAGTATCTACAAGAATTTCCTTTGCTAAAAAATTATGCAAAGGATCAAAACCAAAATACTCTATATCAAGATTCCGATACTTGGTTTCTTACTTGCCGCTCTTGTTGCAGGTTGCCACAGCAAGGACCCGTCTCCCGATTCGGTCAATTCAACTTTTCTTACCTCAGGTACCTGGCTAATTAACAGAGTCACCTTTAACGATGTAGATCATGGAAGCGATTTTATTGGTTTCACGCTGTCTTTTCAAAAGACTGCCTTTAGCTCTCAGAATGGTGATCCGGTTTGGCCATCTTCCGGTACCTGGAAGTTTAGCAACCGCAAAGCAACCTCTCTTGTCAGAGATGATAATTTGGAAATAGAAATACTTACTATTTCAAATACAGAACTAAAATTGTCGCTACAGTGGAGTAAGACCACTTATGACCATAATGGCCGAGTATCATCTATAGCAGGCAAATATGTCTTCGAGTTTTCCAAATAGGGATGTCTTAGTTCCTAAAATAAAATATTCAAAAAATTTAAATAACGGTTTATGCAAATCATTAAGCGTAAAGTTTTATACCTATTCTTGCTCGCGTTAAGTACCAACTTGACATTTGCTCAGCCAGGCAAAATTGATCCTACATTTAATCCAACTGACACTGGCTTTGGAAAAGGAGACGGCGGGAATGTGAAACCTGATGTTTTCGCGCAAAGCAATGGCAAGGTAATTATCTATGGGACGTCTTTGGCAAACTATGATGGCGCCACAGTAAATCAAATCGCACGGCTCAATGCCGATGGCTCTTTAGACCCTACATTTAGTGTTGGCACAGCGATTAACAGGACGGCGGAGCCCAATGCTTTCTATTCATTAATTACACAGCAACAGGATGGTAAATACTTGGTGGTAGGCGCTTTTAATTCATTTAATGGAGTTGCCAGAAAGAGTATTGTTCGTCTTAATTCCGATGGCTCAGTCGATGAAAGTTTTGACGCGGGGCAAGGCATACCGGGCAATGCAGATGTTTATTCAGTGATAGCTCTGAATAATGGCTCAATTTTAATTGCAGGAGATTTCACCAGCTATAACGGGGTGGGAGTGAAATCCATAGCTAGGTTAACTTCCTCAGGCAGCTTGGACGGCACATTTAGTTCACAATGCGATGGAGCTATTTATGCTATGGTTGTTCAAAATGATGGCAAGATTATTATTGGTGGTTCATTTACTCAGTACAATACTGTTTCAAGAAATAGTGTTGCTCGTCTTGATTCCGAGGGGATTTTGGATTTAACCTTTGATGCTGGTACAGGTGCGGATGGAGGTGAAGTTGATGGGCTGGCTATCCAACAAGACGGAAAAGTATTGGCAGGGGGAAGTTTTTCGTCATTCAATGGGGTCTCAAAAGGAAACATTGTAAGACTGACCACTACAGGAGCCGTTGACAATACATTTAACCCTCAGGGTGTTCCATTTACTAACGGAGAAATTCTTTATGGCATATCACAACAGGCTGATGGTGATATCTTAGTTTCAGGTAATAATATTCAATACCAGGTAAATGGCACCGCAGTCAGGAAAGGAATTTTTCGTCTTAACACCGACGGATCGCTTGATAACTCTTTTGATATTGTTTGTAAATCCAATTCATCAAATTTTCCTAGGGTCTCCTCCACGACATTGAGCAATGGAAAAATAATCGTCTCGGGCAACTTTGACCTCGTAAATAATGAAGCAAGAAATGGTGTAGCCAGGTTAAATGCCGACGGAACGCTTGATGCCAGTTTTAGTCATGGAGAAGGTTCTGGGGCAACAGGGGGAAACGTAACGTGTACTCTTGTCTTGGAAAACAAGCAGATACTCATTGGTGGTAATTTTTCAAAATTTAATAACTCTCGAAGAAATGGTATAGCCTTGCTCAAACCAAATGGGGAACTCGACGATGCATTTAATCCCGGCTTAGGGGCAGATGGAACGGTGCGGACGATTACCAAACTAGGAAGTGGAAAAGTCCTGATCGGAGGAGATTTCACTAAATATAATGGCACTGATGTTGGTCATATTGCAAGGCTGAACGCAGATGGCTCATTGGATAATTCTTTTAATGTAAGCGGAGCAGGAACCAACGGAAACATATTAAAAATAGCCATTCAGGCTGACAATAAGATTATCATTGCAGGCAGCTTCACCAAATACAACGGACTCACAAAAAATTTTATAACACGGCTCAACGAAGATGGAACTCCAGATCCATCATTCACCGGAACGGGTACTAACGGTGGGGTATTTTCCGTATTACTACAAACGAACGGAGACATCATTATTGGTGGCAATTTCACTACTTATAATGGAGTCTCAAAAATAAATCTTGCACGACTACATGGAAATGATGGAAGTTTAGATAACAGTTTTGTTACCGGTGTTGGCCCTTCCGCTCTTGTTACCACTTTGGCATCTCAACCAGATGGGAAAATAATTGTGTATGGAGGTTTCACATTATATAATGGTATTGCGGTGAAGAACATGGTGCGGATAAATCCTGACAACGGAAGTATGGATGCTGGATTTAGCGTAGGTACAGGACCATCACCTGCAAACGTTCAGTGTATAACGGTCAGCAACGGCAAAATATTTATAGGAGGAAATTTCACGAGCTTCAATGGTGTTAATTCAAATAGGCTTGTAAGTCTTGATATGGCTACTGGAAATGTCGACAACACCTTTAGCGTCGGCACCGGATCAGACAAAACCGTTAATGATCTAGGAATACAGGACGGTGACTTGATTGCGGTAGGAAATTTTAATTCTTATGGCAACATGGGAAGAAATAGGGTAGCAAGAATTGAGGGATGCCAGAAGCCTGTCAGGCCAGTTATTACATCTGATTTTAGTAATCCCCTGGTACCAATTCTTACTTCGTCCGGTAACTCTGGCAACGAATGGATCATAAATGGTAATTTGATTGCTACGGTAAATACCTCCGCATTGAACGTTCAAGAGGCCGGAATATATATCGTTAGGGTATCTACGAACGGTTGCTATAGCTACCCTTCCTATCCAATCTCAATCTGTGGAAAATCAAGTAAGCCTACTATTACTTCCGATTTTAGTAATCCAGAAGCGCCCGTCCTTACATCCTCTTCCACTGCTGATAATTATTGGTTCTTAAATGGAAGCCTGGTCAGTGGAGAAACATCGACTACATTGAGTGTGCATGAGGAAGGTATATACACGGTTAGAGTTTCTCCTAATAGTTGTATCAGTAGTGATTTTTCCAATCCGATCTCAATCTGTGCAAAGCCCGGCAGACCTACTATTACTTCCGATTTTACAAATCCAGAAGTACCCGTCCTTACTTCCTCTTCCAGTGCTGATAATTATTGGTTCTTAAATGGAAGCCCTGTCAATGGAGCAACATCAAATACATTTAGTGTACATTCTCCGGGCATATACACGGTTAGGGTGTCTCCAGCTACTTGCATCAGCAGTAATTTTTCCGACCCGTTCTCCGTTGCAATTACAGGCATTGAAAAAGCTATTGCTGAGGCCAATTCTGGAGTTTTTCCTAATCCCGCCTCAGAAAAAATTACCTTTAAATTAGAAGGCACTCAAAATCAGGAAACAATTACCATCTCAATATTAGACAGCCAAGGTGGGTTAATTGGCAATTTCGCTGAAACGCCCACCAATGGAAATATTACTCTTGATATTGGTCAGTTGAATGCTGGCCTGTACATTATTAAGACTATCGAATTTGGCGGGGGAAGGGTAATGAAGTTCATTAAGAATTGATCTGTTGATGGATGAACTCGGCACCTCTTTCCCAGAGTGTCTCCCGCCTCGGAGACGCTGCGTTTGTAAACACCAAATAAAATAACAAGAAATCTTCAACACTCGTTGCTGGTTTTATTGAAACAATAGCGACATCAACGCAATAAGATGCACTTACGGATGTTATATAGTACTGTAAGACCAACCAACTGTCATTTGCACGATGATAGGACGAATTGTACTGCTCGCTTTTCTTTGCAATTCTCACCTCCTCTTCTGTCAGTCAAACCCCAATGAATTCATAAGTAAGAAGGCAGCGCTTCAAGATATTGCCATACTAAAGACAGCCATATTCGAAATCCACCCAAGCACTTTCCGGTACACGTCAAGACTTGAATTTCAAAATGAATTCACCAACGCTTCGAACCAAATACCGGACAGCATCAGGGTTATTGATTTTGCCAATTTGATCGTTCCGGTCGTTGCCAAAATTCATTGCGGCCACACATTCCCTTTAATACCTTATATCAATTCTTCGACTAAAGCGATTCCGCTTGACGTAACGATTATAGACAACAGATTGTTTGTACTTGGTAACTACAATTCGCAAAGCGAACCAAAGGCTGGAGCAGAAATAGTTGAAATAAACGGCATACCAACTACAACCTTATTAAATGATCTCCGAAGCAAAGAAACCGGTGACGGATATGTAGTAACAACCAAAGACAGAAAAATCGAAAAGTTCTTTAAATGGAAATACGCTACATTTTATAATCAACCCGATAGTTTCGTCATCAAATTCAGGCATGTTGAAAATTCAGAAATATCAACAGCCACACTCCCACCGCTTACAGATGCTGCAATTGAAAAAAACAGGGGACTCCAACAAAAGCAGAAACCCTACTCTTTTCGAATAGATAAAGAGAATGACGTAGCCATTTTAAGGATCAGCTCATTCATGGCTAAACAGATTAAGAAGAGAGATAAACAGAGTTTGAACAAAACACTAAAGAGTGCATTCCGCGAAATCAAGGAAAAGAAAATTAATAATCTGGTGATAGATATCAGGGACAACACAGGCGGAATGGCGTACGTGCCCCCTTATTTATATACTTATTTAAGTACTAAGGGTTTTAAATTCAAAGACAAATTGCTTTTTCGACATGGGTATCGATTTAAAAACGCTGAAGATTTACACAGGTCAAAAGCCAATGATTGGTTTAATCGTCTCCTGATGAAAAAGATTAATGACACCACTTACGAATGGACATTGCACGATAATACCCGAAAGACCTATCGAATTAAGAAGAATGCCTTCAAAGGGCAATTGTTTGTTCTTCAAAATGGAATGACAGCATCCGGTGCCGCAGAGTTTGCGACATTGGTGCATCATAATCATCGGGGGATGATTGTTGGAGAAGAATCAGGCGGAGATTACAATGGAATAAATGGATATGACAGAACATACCTTCGACTTCCGAATTCAAAAATTGGCGTCGTGATTGCAGGCTTTAGAAGTATAATGCCCTGGGATGAGAAGAAATACTATGGTCATGGTGTGCCTGTAGACTATGAAGTTCATTCACAAATATCTGATCTGCTCAATGGTCGTGACGCGGAATTAGACTTTGTGTACAAATATTTGAAAAATAAGACCGAACTTCATAGAGGCAACGGCAGGTGATCAAAACACAAACAAATTATTAACACGTGAAATGACCATAGACCGTGTTCACCCAAAACAATGATAACCGGCTGACATTCTGTGACCGAATTCCATGCCTGCGTGCCGAAATGCAGCACTACGGCATGCAGGCATGTGACCATTAAAAAATAAACATTAACACATGAAATGAGTATAAAGAGAACTTTACCCAAGGGTAATCCAATTGCGAATTCCGTGTGTCTGCTAAAAAAAACAAATTAATAACACATGAAAACTATAGCGCACAACTTTTCGGTGTCAATGATCTTTGTCCTCACCTTACTTTTTTCGAGCCTCGTCTCACATGGCCAGCATCAGAAAATGCCTAAGGTTAAAAACCCAAGCGGCCAGGGATTTATTCCATGCGGCTCGTGCGAACAACCTTCAAGCATCGCTGCAGAGACAACAATCAGTCTGGGAGAAAAAGGAGACCGACTTGCAATCTCTGGTACGGTGTTTAAGGCAGACGGAAAAACTCCAGCAAATGGAATCATCCTTTTCTTTTACCACACCGACGCAACGGGCCATTACAATACTGAAGACGACCCCAATGATCCCCGACTAAAAGGATGGGTAAAAACCGACACCAATGGACATTATAAATTTACAACCATTAAACCTGCTCCCTACCCGCAAAGGAGTGTTCCGGCTCACATACATGTTCATCTCTTCAATAAAGACCTTCCTGAAAATTGGATTGACGATTTCTGGTTTATGGGAGACCCTTTTATTAAGGACTCAGACAAGATTGAATTCGAATCCCGTGGCGATTTCTCGCCAATTGTTAGGCTGACCAAAGGGGACGATGGAGTTCTAAAAGGGACAAGAAACATTCTATTAAAAAAATAAAAACTGGCTACTCTTTGATTCGAAAAATTCATTGCATTAATTCCGGCTTGGTTTGAGTTATCCGGAGTGAACAGATTTAAATTCAAAGATCATGGCCCCTACGATTCAACGAAAATTGCTGCTTTTATTTCTGGTAATAAATTATTCCCCACAACAACTAGGTGCACAAGTTTTAGATTCTCTTGTCATCAGTTCCATACCTCACAAATTATTTTGGGAGAATCTCACCAATAAGTCTTTTATTCAAAATAATACGTTGACGATCGAGGCGGGAGAAAGAACAGATATGTTTCGTGATCCCAACGTTACCTACAATACCGACAATGCACCAAAGCTTTTCTTCAGAGCAGATGAAAATTTTATTCTCTCTGCCTCTATTGAGCATGCCTTTACCAACAAATGGGATGGCGGTGGAATGGTGATAAAAAGTGATAGCTTGAATTGGATCAAGCTATGCTTTGAAAAAGATTACACAGGAGCGAGACGCGTAGTGAGTGTAGTTACAAAAGGAATTTCTGACGACTGCAATTCCGTTGAAATAAATTCGAACAAGGTGTTTTATAAGGTCGCCAAAGCCGACAATGTTTTTACGTTATATTACTCAACAACCGGCGTAAACTGGTTCCTGATACGTCACTTGCAATTTGATACAAAAACGAAACTTGCCGTCGGGTTTTTCGCGCAATCACCAACGGGAAAGAAGTGCATCGTAAAGTTTTCCAACATAACTTACCTCAAGAAGAAAATTAAAGACCCATATGCGGGTGAGTAAACCCTCTTTCCGGTTCCCCATCTCGGGTAAGTGATCTAAAGTCAACATCAAAACTTCAAGACCGCATAGCCCTTCATCTGATAAGTAGTTAAAGTCGTTAACATGGATGAGGCGACCTTTACCTGCGGCACCATTTTCATACGATCAATTTTTCTTGCAACCAACGACTGCCCGCAGACAAACATTCTCACTCCGGCCCTTTCCAACTCTTCAAACAACACAAGGTTGGGGTTGTTCACTTTATATTTTCCCTTGTAAGCCTCATTGTTCATAACAGAATAGGCGGCACCACCGTGAATGGCCAGCACAACGTGTAGTTTTTCTGGTTTCACTCCGGCCATCACATGAACGTTGAGCAAACGGGCCACATTATTTAGCGCCCAGTTCAATGAGTCGGGGCTGTCTATCGCACGCTCCACCTCAATCACAATATTGTAATCAAGCGAAGGGTCAGGTTTTTCTTCTGCGTACGGAATATCGAAAATGCCGCCAAAATCTTTTACAAGGGGATAAATCCTTCCTTGAGAAAATGCTGCTGAAGAAATTAAGATCAGAACGAAGAGGAAAAAAGATTTCATAAATGTTTAATAATTAAAATAACAATCATTAAAGATATTTGATTTTCGTGACCGACGAAGAAAATTTATAAGGAAGGTAGCCACCCTTCATTCCTGGTCTTCACGAGTTTCATCTTCGGGCTTCTTTTTGTCCACTTGTTCAATTCGGATTTCTTTGTCCATGTAGCGTTCGCGCGTAGTCGGAACAAAAGATATAAACATACCCGAGGCCGCCAAAATTATCAGTAAGACCAGGATAATCACCCTGATCACTTTTTTGAAAGTCTTCATTTGAAATAAGAAATGCATGCTCAGAAGAGCATCTGTTAAAGAATATGTAAGAGCCAGCTTTGTGGCCTAGAGATAAGAACTATCCCTGATTTGAAAAAGATTATCGGCTTCAGAGCGGGGAAGGAAATTGGCAATTAGATTCATGCCAATGGGTGAAAGAAGTAAAACCAAATCAGCCCTGTTTTTAAAACTGACTTCGATTGAGTTTGAATAATAAATGAGCGATGGAAAAAACCTTATTTCAGACAGAAAACTGTTCTGTGCAACGGGTTGATGGGATTTCGCTAATTGAAATAGCGTTTTGACCGGTCGAGCTTCGTCTCGTTGTTCAGTTTGTGCAGGTTCTTTTTGTTGCGGTGAGCTGGATGAAATGCCAGGGGAAAAAATAAAGAGCACTAACAAGACCGATAGTGACCACTTAAGTATGCTAAACTTTGTATGGAATGGCGTGGTCATTTCGATGCTCAATTATTATTCAGCTAACACAGGCCGCGTCTCAATGGATTTAGCAGAAGCCTCGAGAATTTCAAAAGCGCTTTCAGCCATACGGTTTTCGGTATCTAGCGTTGGGTTCACCTCCACAATTTCATAGACACACACCCTCGGATCTTTGCAAAGTTCGGCGTTAAGGTTCTTAGCTTCCTCAACCGTTAAACCATTTGGAACTGGGGTACCAGTGCCTGTAGAAAAGCGACTGTCGATACTGTCTACATCGAAAGAAACATAAATCAGGTCACAGTGGTCGAGCATTTTTAGTGCGCGTTGCGCCATCTCGGCTGCCCCTTTCTTCTTCACATCTTCAACTTCGATGAAGTTAATATTGAACTTATTGATCAGATAGTTTTCAGCCTTCTCCAAATCGCGCACCGCAATATAGACCAGGTCTTCCGGAGTAATCTTTGGGCCTGGTATTCCAACGTTTTTAATTTGCTCCCAATAGTCGAGCGTTTCGCCACGGGGATCATTCACTTTGTTCTCCAGATTATCGATACCGAAAGCCATCGCCATAGGCATGCCGTGCATATTACCGGAAGGAGTTGTAAACGGTGTGTGAAGATCGGCATGGGCATCGATCCAGATCACGCCTAGTCTTTTCTTGGGATAGGCCTTCTTAATACCCGCCATTGTTCCGTAGGCAGTAGAATGATCGCCCGCCATAATGAGAGGGAAATAATCGTCAAATAGTTGCTCGTATACTTCCAGACAAACACGCTCTTCCATCACCAAAACACCATCAATAAATTTCGCGTACGCGTGTTCAGCTCCGTCAAAGAGAAGTTCATTCACGTTCTCCACTTCAATGGAACCGTATTTTCTGAACAAATCGGATTTCAAATCAAGGCTGGCAATCTTCATCGCCTCCACACCCAGGCTCGCACCCCGGGTTCCGGCACCGATTTCGGACTTCACTTCAATGATTTTGATTTCTTTCACAAAACAAGATTAAAATGTCATTAACTAAATAAGAGGAAAAGAGGGAAAAGTAGGAGAATCAGCCCCAACCTTAGAAGTCGGGCAAGGCGTGTGAAACCGGGAAAATCTGGAAAAAAAAGCTGGATGCCATAACCATGTATCTTTTGCAAAGATGGCAAATTTATTAGAATATTGCACTCTTCTGGATTCGTTGTTAGTTGTTGGATGTTAGTTGTTCGTTAGCGATCAAACCATCAACCAACAACTAAAAACCAACAACTAAATGAGATGAAGAGTTACCGTGAGCTGATTGAACAAACATTTGAGTTTCCCCAGCGGGAATTTAAAGTTCGCGACCATGAATTGTTGTTCAACGAAGTACCGTTGATGGACATTATCAAGGAGTATGGTACACCTCTCCGAATTACTTATCTGCCTCGCATCAGCGAGAATATACGTTTTGCGCAATCTGCCTTCACCAGTGCGATGGAGCGGTTTAAGTATAATGGCAAGTACACGTATTGCTATTGCACCAAATCTTCGCACTATGATTTTGTACTGGAAGAAGCATTGAAAAACGATATACACATCGAAACATCATCCGCGTTTGATATTCCTATCGTACGTACACTTTTCGAGCGCGGCAAAATTTCAAAAGAGACTTTCGTCTTGTGCAATGGCTTCAAGATGCCACAGTACAAAGATTACATTACCGGTTTACTTAATGAGGGATTTAATTGCGTGCCTATCCTCGACAACCTGAGCGAGATTGATCATTACGAAAAAAATGTGACCCAACCTTATCAGGTCGGCATTCGTGTGGCGGCAGATGAGGAGCCAAAGTTTGAATTTTACACTTCTCGCCTCGGTATTCGTTACGGCGACATCAATACACTCTATAAGGAAAAAATACAACCCAGCAGCAAAGCCTCATTGAAGATGCTACACTTCTTCATTAACACTGGGATTAAAGACACAGCATATTATTGGAGTGAATTGAGTCGATTCATTTTCAAATATTGTGAAATGAAGAAAATCTGCGACTCACTGGACTCAATTGATATTGGTGGGGGATTTCCGGTGAAGCAATCGCTGACGTTCCATTACGACTACAAATATATGATCGAACAGATCGTGGAAAACATCAAATGGATTTGTGAAAAAAATAACGTGCCGGTGCCAAACATTTTTACTGAGTTTGGAAGCTTTACCGTGGCGGAAAGTGGCGCTATTTTATATTCCGTAGTAGATCAGAAATTGCAAAACGACAAAGAACTCTGGTATATGATTGATGGTTCGTTCATCACACACCTTCCTGATGTGTGGGGCTTGAATCAGAAATACATATTACTTTCTGTTAATAAGTGGGACGACCCCTATCATAAGGTGAACATTGGTGGCCTTACCTGCGACAGCCAGGATTACTACAACAGTGAAGCACATACCGGTGAAGTTTTCCTTCCTATGATCAACGATGAAGAAAAATTATTTATCGGATTTTTTCATACCGGCGCCTACCAAGAGTCATTGGGTGGGAATGGCGGAATCCAGCATTGCCTGATCCCGGCACCAAAGCATGTGCTCATCAATCGGAATGAGGACGGAGAAATTTCTTCGGAGTTGTTTGCTCCTGAGCAAACCAGCGAAAGCATGATGAAGATACTGGGTTATTACGATGGCGAACAAAAAGAAGAGCCGGTAAAACTTCACGCTGCACCGGCTCAAAAATAACCTTTGATGTTCTTATTTTTCTCTTCCAAACATTCCCTGCGTTTCCTTATAATCATCAGGGATTATAAAATCAGAAGCATTCAATGACTCACGTTTAATCTCCGTCACCTCCATAATCATAGTACCTTCCTTACTTTTTGATTCAACGCGCAATGGCACGCCTTCCAAATTTCCACCGAACATCGATTGACCGCGGCCCATCCGTTGTTTCGCCAAAGCTTTCAGATCAATGTCTTTAATTTCAGTTGTCGTCCAAATGTTACTGCTCACGGTGTGATCCCCCTCCGTCATAGTCGAGACATACTTTGTACAATTGTAGCCCATTATTTTCATTGTCTCCGATGTTTTCGTCAACGTGGGTTGTTGCTTTGGTTGGCCTGACATTTCTCCTGTTGGCATTAGGGTATAAGTTTTGTTCTCTCTGTCGAGCCTTACACTTTTATCTTTCGTATGCAGAATATCGCCTGACATCATTCCTCCCTCCATCGTTACCAAAGAATTTTCACCTTTAATTTTCATGACCATTCCTTTCGGCATGAAAGAACTGGGGTCGCCTCCACCCTGTTGCATTTTCATCACGTTTTCCATCTGCGCTTTCATCGCCGGGTTAGCATCCATCATCGCTTTCATTTTCGGGTCATTCATTTGCTCCTGCATCTTTTTCATTTTTTCCTGGGTAGCCGGATCACTCATCTTCTGTTGATTCGCGTCCATTTTTGCTTTCATCTCAGGGTCGGTGATCTCCATCTTCATCGACCATCTAATTGTTCCCTCAAATGTTTGTGCCCAGGCCGAAGATATGGCCAGTAGGAGCACGACTGTCAATAATTTCTTCATAGTAGGTTTGTTGTTTGTACGGATAAAGATAATTAAAGAAATTCTCAAATCAACATTCAGCAGTCGCTAACAGTCGACTCATGATAACTGATGCACCCATGCAAAACAATTAACGATTAACTATTACCTTATAACGAATAACCGATAACGATTAACTTTACTGCATGCATTTCAAAATTACCAGTACGCAAAATCCCAAAGTTAAAAGCCTGATAGCCCTGGAGAAGCCGCGCGAGCGCAGGAAGCAACAACTATTTATTATTGAAGGGAAAAAGGAGGTAGAATTGGCACTTGAAGCCGGCTACAAAATTGGAAATATTTTCTTCTGCGACGAGATTACAAATCTTGATGAAATCCCTCAACAACTACGAGAAGATAAACTCATTATTCCTGTATCAAAGGAAGTCTTTGATAAAATTGCCGTGCGTGAAAGCACTGGCGGAGTAATTGCGGTCGCCGAGCAAAAACCACATCTGCTATCCCAAATCAAACTCAGAAAAAATCCATTAATGCTCATTTTAGAAGCGGTAGAGAAACCCGGCAATCTGGGAGCTATCTTGAGAACTGCTGATGCTGCAGCCGTGGACGCAGTAATCATTTGTGATCCGCAAACTGATTTTTATAACCCGAATGTGATACGTTCAAGTGTCGGCTGCATTTTTACTAACCAATTAGCAGCAGTTACTTCTGAAGAAACGATCGATTGGTTGAAGAAAAATCAGATTAAGATATTTTGCACTTCACTTCAGGCATCAAAACCTTATGATCAAATCGATTTCAAACAACCGTGCGCAATTGTGATGGGAACCGAGGCCACAGGCCTTTCAGAAACATGGACAAAAAATTCGGATGCGAACATTATTATACCCATGCAAGGAAAAATCGATAGCATGAATGTTTCCAATGCAACCGCAGTTGTTGTGTTTGAGGCGATGAGGCAGAGAAAATTTAGAATATAGAATAATGGAAAAGAAAGTAATACTCGTTACCGGATCGAATAAAGGCATTGGATTTGAGATCGTGCGACAACTTGCAAAACTCGGCCATCAGGTCATCCTTACAGCTCGTGATGAAACGAAAGGATTGGAAGCACAAATAAAATTAAAATCAGAAAGCCTATCAACTCAATTTGTGGTGTTGGATATCACCAACGAAGAAAGTATTCGACAGGCGGTAAGAAAAATAAAAGCTGATGTCGGAAAATTGGATGTGTTGATCAACAATGCAGCTATTTCGCTACGGGGAGATCACTCGTTACTCACGAATGATTCCGCAATTACTGAACAAATAATTAATACCAATTCGTTGGCTCAGCTTTCGGTAACCCGAGCATTTCAATCATTCATTCCTAATGGCGGACGGATCATTATGATCTCAAGCGGTGGCGGAAGTATGAGTGATCCCGTTGGCGGTTGGTCACCAGCATACTGTGTTTCAAAATCACTTCTTGGTGCTATTACCAGACATCTGGCTCATGAATTAAGTAGTCGAAATGTTTCTGTTAACGCATTGGATCCTGGCTGGGTAAAAACTGACATGGGTGGTCGATCAGCTCCCGGAAGTGTTGAAGAGGGAGCACATACTCCCGTTTGGTTGGCAACCACGGATAAAATTCCAACCGGGAAATTTTTTAGAAATCGAAAAGAGATTCCTTGGTGAAAATTCTCCCCCCAGACATCAAAATGAAAACAAGACCGACAAATAGTAGTAGCCTAAAAATTCAATATGGTCTTAAATCATCTAACCCAGGAAGTTCCAAATACAATATAATAAGCCCATTGTTCCGGACCACGCGCCACATCAACACCCATCCGCAGTTTAAGTTTTTTGGCCATAAGATATCTGCCTCCAATTCCGGCAGAACTATGCCACGAAGCATCTGAAAAATCTGGCCACTGCTGGATCGCTTTACCGGAGCCTCCAAATACCACACCGCTCCATCGCGGCAAAACATCCCAGCGTAATTCTGCCTCGGCAAGTGTTGTTATATTACCCTGGTAACGAGCCACAGGAATGCCCCGCATGTTTATAAATGGCTTTAGGTAAAAGGGCACATCATTCCAGACTTCTTGATATTCGGCCCTGAATCCTCCGATGAGTTTATTCGAAATCGGAACATAATAAAATAATGATGTGTTTATCATCTGATAATTGTAGTCACTTCCGATCGCCTTATCTGCCGCACCAATCAGGGCATTCAGCTGAATGCCATCATTAGGGGTAAAAATATTATCGCGGTTATCATATTCAATCAATAAACTTAGCCGGCTAACTTTACTATTAATTTCTGTAGGCTGGTAAAATATAGGATTGCCGCGTTTGATTTCACTTTGCAAATACAAATAATTGGCACCAGCATACCAATGGCTTTTGCGGATTTGCTTGATAAGCTGACCCGAAATCGGCAGGGTTTTAATTGTAAATAAAAACGCCTGGTCGCCTAATGCAGGCAGTGATTTGTAAAAATTAAGATTCACATTGGCATACCCACCAATCACCCGATAACGAGAACGCCATTTTTTTATCACCCCGGAACGAGCACCTCCTACTAGCCAGGTCCCATTCGCAGTATAGGCTGCTGCCCCTCCAAGAATATTGGGACGAACTCTTTCAGTAACCGGTTTTCCATTTACCGTATCTACATAAGGAGTATTACGTGAAATAAAAACCGGGATTAATGCACCGCCAAAACCTCCAAGAGCAGGCTCTGTGATGAGCATTGGAATTGGAATAAAGCCGTTAGCATTGAGCACCCAATCGCTCATATCAAAAGCACCATCAGTAGAATCTTTCAACGAGAAGGTGGAGTGTTTTCTATCCTGGGCTGACAATGGATATCCCGCGAACAGAACTAGAATAGAATAGAGTATCGCCCAATTCTTAGAACTCAAAATCCAATTATCTTTTTGTCATCTTTAATTTTTCTAAAGCAAATTTTTCAATAGCTGTCTCAACAGACGGAACATCTTTCGAAATAAGCGGAGAACCAAGTACATGCGCTCCTGCATTGGGTATAGCAAGGGTTTGCTTTAAATCATCCGGTGTGCCTAATTGCTTATTCATTTCAAGCATGGCACTCACTTTTACTTGTGGATCTTGTTCCAGTTCATTCTTATAATAATACAAGGTGAGGCTTGGGCATTTTACTTTCTCAAAAGTTTCAGGATTCATTTTAGCTTCTAGGAGTTCTTGCAATTGCGCCACGGATTCCAATCGGTAAGAATCATTCCAATACCGATGGACGATGGAGTCTTTTGGAAAAACCCGCGATTTGCCGCCAAACACGGCTCTCGCTATTTGCAATCCCCACGGATTGTTGGCAATCCACGCCTTCGAGTCATTGAGTGCAATGTTGGGCGACATGTTAATTAATGCAAAAACATCCGGAGAATATTCAGATGCAAGCATAAGAGCCATTGTGCCACCCGTAGAAGTGCTCATAATGATTACTTTTTCTCCAATTGCCTTTCCGATCGCCAGCGCTTCCTTACTGCTTGCCCACCATCGATCGGGAGTGAAATTGAGGAGTTGATCAACTGTATCGATACCATGATCGGCCATTCTGGCGAGGTAAAGATTGCAGCCAAATTTTCTTGCAAAATCCCTATGCACTGGATTCCCTTCCTCTTGGCTTGCAGAAAAACCATGCAAGTAAACAACGCTGTACTCGGTCTTATTTTTAGTGCTGTCGTTCCAAACGATGCGAGCCTCATTGTCTGGTTTCAGTTTGTGCTTGCCTTCCTGATTAGCTAAATATTTTTCTAATTCACTTGGATCTTGAGGAACAGTTGGCATGGCCGGATCAAACTTCGGCTTGGAAGGTGCCGGACCAAGAAAATAAATCATTACCAGGAATGGAATTGGAATCAGAATGTTTCGTATCGTTTTATTCATAAAAGGATGGATGCTAAACCAAAGCTAATTCTATTTTTCAAACCGCACCATCATCTTCCGGATGCGATCTTCCAGTTTTTCAGAACTGAGTTTTTCACGCGTCCGATCGACCATGATGGGAAATGCAAAGGGTGTTGGCCGGTTCGGTTCAGTGATAATTATTTTCTGATGATGTATTCGCTGCAATGCCTGACGAAGCCTGGCTTCTTCCAATTGAAAATCCATTACTTCTTCAAATGCCTGCAACAGCAAGAGATTGTTCGAATCGTATTCATGAAATACACTGAAGAAAAGCTGTGCAGAGGATTGCAAATGTTTTTCTTTTGTCGGCTTGCCAGGAAATCCTTTGAACACCAATCCGGAAATAGCTGCAATATCCCTGAATTTTCTCCGAGCCATCTCTGTTGAGTTGATGCTTGCCTGGATCTCTTTTATTAAGTTCTCTTCTCCAAGAACATTGGTTTCCACAGCTTCATAAATGGGAATCTCCTGATCGCACAACAATTCAAAACCGTAATCATTCATTGCGATTGAAAACGTAAGTGGCTTGATTTGAGCCAAGCGATACGCGATTAAAGCAGCCATTCCCTCATGTACATTCCTTCCCTCGAAAGGATACATCACTACATGGTAGCCTTCATCGGAATGAAAGTATTCAATCAGAAACTCATTTCTCTTCGGAAGATGCGATCGTTCTTTTTGTAGCAGCATTAACGGCCGGAGAAAAATCATCTCTTCGTCTTTCTCTTTTCCATTCGCCGATTCATCTATTTTCAAGCGAATCATTTCACTCATCTGAGACGAAAGTGGCATCCGTCCTCCTTGCCAGGAGGGGACTTTACCAGACTTGCGTTTCGATACTCTTACATGAACTTCCATTTCCTTAATGCGAACCAACTCAAGGCTCTTTCCCGCAAACCAAAACACATCCCCAATATTTAATCGTGAAATAAAATATTCTTCAATGGAACCCAGATATTTTCCCGAAACATATTTAACCCAAAGGGTATTATCGCCTACAATGGTGCCAATAGAGAGCCGATGACGATAAGCGATTCGTTTGTTCTCCACTTTCAACAAGCCCTCATCAGAAGTCACTTTCCTGTATTCATTGTAAGCAGTTAGTGCCGCTCCTCCAGTGGTAATAAAATTCAAAACCCAACGCCACTCCTCTTCGCTGATCGATGAATAGCAAAATGTATTTTTAATTTCCGTAAAAATCTGATCGGGATAAAAGCCATCCGATACCGCAATAGTGACCAAGTATTGAATAAGCACGTCGAATGAGCGTATGTAAGGAATACGATCCTCTACAATTTGTCTGTTCATGGCTTCTCGCAAAGCGGCGGCCTCGGTGAGTTCGAGAGAATTGGTCGGTAGGAAATAAATCTTACTGGTAGCATTCGGCTGATGGCCACTTCTTCCTGCTCGCTGTAAAAAACGCGCGACTCCTTTGGGGCTACCTACCTGAATGATCGTTTCCACGGGGCGAAAGTCAACACCAAGGTCCAAACTCGAGGTACAAACCACTGCCTTCAATTTTCCTTCGTGCAACTGATCCTCCACCCAATTGCGAAGCTCCGCACTGATTGATCCATGATGCATAGCAATCGCTCCGGAAAGTTCTGGAGCTTTGTCCAGTAATTTTTGATACCAGATTTCAGCAAATGATCTTGTGTTAGTAAAGATCAAAGTACTTTTTCCCTGGTGAATAATTGGGATGACTTTTTCTAGCAATACAATACCCAAATGGCCCGACCACGGCAATCGCTCAACTTCATCTGGAAAAATGGAAATGATTTCGATTTTCTTCTGGATATCTGCACGGATGATTTTGATTTTCCTTTTCTGCTCAAAATAATCGCCTAACAAGACCTGCATCGATTGCTCCATGTTGCCTATGGTGGCAGAGATGCCCCAGATTTTCAAACCAGGAGCAACTGTTTTCAATCGGGAAAGCGCCAGTTCCATCAACACTCCCCGTTTGGAGCCAATCAACTCATGCCATTCGTCAACTACGATGGACTTCAGTTCCTTAAAGTAGATCGTATAATTCTTTTGAGCCAGAAGCAGATGCAAACTTTCAGGAGTAGTGATTAGAAATTCAGGCGGCTTCTCGAGTTGTTTTTGTTTTTCCCTGAAAGAAGAGTCTCCGCTACGCACACCAACTTTCCATGACAATCCAAGCCCATCAATGGCCTCTTTCGCAGAATATTCAATCTCTTTTCCCAAGGCTCTAATAGGTGTGATCCAAATGGACTGAAGATGTTTTGAATTTTCTTTTGCTAAACCTTCCATTAAAATAGGAACTAGCAATGAAAATGTTTTGCCGCTACCAGTAGGCGCATTAACCAACCCACTGAGGCCTTGTGCATAATTTTCCCACGCCTCCAATTGGAACGCAAAGGGAGTCCATCCTTTGGAGGCAAACCAAGCTTGGCCTTTTTTCATGTCGGGGGGCATTTTCTCTCTTCTAAGAATTCAAATCAAACATTTTTATCGTCAGCTTGTTTATCTTTCGCAAAAGAATTTAGCGAACCGGTAAATATTGGTATTCAATGGAGGAAGTGATTTTAGTTGATCAGAATGATAACGCGATCGGCACGATGGAAAAGATGGAAGCCCATCAAAAGGGATTATTGCATCGCGCCTTTTCCGTAGTAATTTTCAACTCAAGTGGAGAAATCCTGCTTCAAAAGCGAGCACAGTCAAAATACCATAGTGCCGGCCTGTGGACAAATGCTTGTTGCAGTCACCCCTTGCCGGATGAGTCGATGGAGGAAGCCACTAGAAGAAAATTAAAACAGGAAATGGGCATCGACTTGAAAGCTGAATTTGCCTACAAATTTATTTATCACACCACGCTCGGCAATGAATTGACGGAGCATGAATATGATCATGTATTTACTGGAATCTTTGATGGGAAACCTGTGATCAACACAAATGAGGTTGAAGACTGGAAATTTATTTCACCAAAACAACTGCGCATTGATGTTAAGTTAAACCCCGAAAACTATACCTACTGGTTCAAATTGATTTTAGCCGAGGATCGTCTTGGAGCCCTGTATAGCGAAAAGCAAAATTAAAAAGCTACCTGATATTGAATCACCCACTGCCCAAGTCTCGAGTTTTGCACAAGATCGCCACTTGAATTCGGAGCAAAATAAGGTCTGTTCTGGTAATTAAGAGTGATCTTAGAATTATTTCCGTAGATCAGCCAATTCACACCGATATCAAAAACATACATAGGGTCTTTAAGCTTGTCGTATCTTGAGTATTGTAAGTCAACAAATGGCTGTAACGTTCCTTGATCCCCTAGTAATTTGTTCCTGAATTTATACGCTGTTTGGATGTAACCTACATTGCCTGTTCCTAGATATGGAAATGCATTTCCATAATTGGATTTTTCAAAAGATGTTGCGTTTTTCGAAGAACCATTGGCCGGATTATTCGCCCCTGTCACTTTTATAAAGTTCGTTCCATAGTTATAACTCGAAAAACAGGAATATAGACTTATTGCTGTACCCTTCTCTTTGTTGAGAGGTGTATCATAAAATACATCAACCGCAAATAACTTCAGATCTTGGCTGATTGTATCTTTCGCCGCAACATTGCCATAATGAAACATGGCATTCCTTTGTGAATAAAATCCACCACCAATATTAAATACCCGCTTCTTACCGAGGTAGCTTCCAACAGTCCCGGGTGAAAAATTACTTTCCTGATCCAGAAACTGGTACATGAAATAACCTTGATAAACTAAGTTCGGAGGTAAGGTTGAAAATGCAGAATTAGCGTTGATTGGCTCTGTGCCCGACCCAGAAGTAGTTTGTATCACAAATGGTTTCCCCGCTGAGATTCGGTAATCTAATTTTCCCAATTTTCCTTTTGCGTACACTCCAAGTCTTCTTACAAATTGATCATACGTGTCATTAGTTACTTCCTGATAACCTGGAGGATCCAAAACCAAAATGCTCGCCACTGAAATATTTGAAAACCGCGACGGGCCATTCCATCCATTGAGACCAGCTCCGATAGAAAATTTCTTTTTGATTACAGCGTAATCCGCCGTGACATCGTGAAAAAAACTACCAGCCTTTCGGGCTGACAAATAGTTCAAATTATTCTGTCCGAATTGCACGAAAAAATTTACACGATCAGTTAGCGATCCGCTCAAAACAAACCGAATACGTCTAATGCTCATGTCTGTAGTATTATTTTCCGCAACGCCATTGACAGTGGTATAAGGATTGTTTTCGTTATTCCTTATCCACAATTGGGCTGTCATGTTAAGTGTAATAAAACGAGAACTGTCGTTTTTGTCAAGATAACAGCGAAGGCCATTTTTTAGCTTGTCTGGAAACTGGGCAAATGAACGCTGTCCAAGTAGAGTGAGTGTTAGAATTAAAAAGAAGGGGAGGCGGCAATTCCTGAAACAAAAGAGCATCAATGGTGTATTTTAGAGTTATTGTTAATCTAATATCTCCGCAATATTAATTAATTAACATTATCATAACATTGTATTGATTGGAATAGCTCCAATATTTTCATCCTCAGCCCAATTGGCCCCTTGCAATTGTTAATTAGAACTAAGAATTAATTACTGAAGCGACCAGCACAGGTTGTGATTGATCAATCAAGGACGTCGTTACATTCTCGTTTGAATGGAGAGTAATGATGCATAAAAAACCTTTATATTGTTCTGAACGAATAAGAACAGTTCCTCCCATTGATTCAGTCTGAAGCTTGATCATATAAAGTCCAAGGCCTTTGCCTTCGCGATGCATATGAAAGCGTTTGTATGGCTTAAATAGATTTTCTCCGGCCTCAACTTGGTTAAACCCAATACCATTATCAGTATATTCCAAAATGACTTGGTTGTTTTCTTTTCTTGAAGATATCCGGATATTAAGAATATTATCTTCCTTCTTAAATTTTGCACTGTTGCTCAAAAGATTATATAATATCGAAATAAGATAGGGCTCAATACCATAAACCGTTAGTTCTTCAAAATTGGTAGCAAGGGAAAATTGAATGTGGGAAAATTCGTCATTCAATGTAGCTCTTGCTTTACTAAGGGACTCTTCCAAATTGACGGACGAGAAATTTCCATTTACACCTTTCTTGATTTCTAGGATTGATGCAAGATCCCGCATCGTAACATCGAAATCATGCGATGTAAGCTTGATCATTTCTACCAATCGCAGATTCAACGGGTCAGAGATATCTTTTGTGTTAAAAAGTTGTGTCAATCCCAAAAGTCTCGCTACAGGAGAGCGTAAATTATGAGAGGTCATAAAAGCAAATTGTTCAAGCTGAAGATTCTGACGGGTTAGCTCCGCCGTACGTTGATCAACTTCACCTTCAAGGTTTTCATTGGCCAACAAGAGCTTTTCTTTTTGTGTTTCAATTAATTTATTTTGGTCAACAAGTTGATGATTGATCTCAGCCAGTTTATCCGCCTGATGTTGAATGTTCCTGTTTTTTTCCTTGATCATAAAGCTGAGACGTTTCACGCGAAAATAATAACGCCCATAAACAATGACCAAAGCCGCCAGCAAGCCTATTCCAACACTGCTGGCAGCAATAAAAAAGAACTGTTGGTTTAATTTAAATTCTTGCAATTTGATTTTATTTTCCGAAAGCAATTTGTCTTTGGTCAGCACCTTAATATCACGGTCTCTTTTTTCAATCTCATCAATTTTCTGAAGATTAACGAACCGTCTTGACAAATCGCTTCGGTGTATTGAATCCTTCAGGTTGTAGGCTAGCATTGAATATCGCAGTCCATCCTTGAACTGATTTTTCGCAGCCGATAAATCGCGATGCATCTCATATACTCTGATAAGGATTTCATTGGCACTAATTTCTTTTGATAAGTTTTCTGCACGCGTTATAAATTCTGTCGCCTGAGAATAATCTCCAAGTCCGAAATTGGAAATACCTAATCCCAGTAAACACCACGCTTTTCCAAAATCATATTTTGTTAATTCCGCCAGGGCAAGGCCCCTGGTGAATCGGTCTTTGGCAACTCCATAGTTCTTTCTGTGCGCTTCCAGAAAGCCCAGATTCATTAGAATCTCACTTATTTTGGATTTATCCTTTAAGCTTTCTCTGATTAACAATACTTTGTTAAGGCTCTTTTCGGCACCTTCATAGTCGTTCAAATTAGTAAGAGCTACTCCTTTTAAAGTCAATGCA
>Ga0207112_1049_pt1 | contig 29976 bp, 16 predicted proteins | sample Alteio_BWMinHeat_72_FD_153549 | JGI IMG/M metagenome (GOLD analysis project Ga0207112, IMG submission 153549) | Enriched cells from forest soil in Barre Woods Harvard Forest LTER site, Petersham, Massachusetts, United States -... | ecosystem: Environmental > Terrestrial > Soil > Temperate forest >...
GCGAGCATCACAGTTAGCCCCACACAGCAGACGACTTATACAGTAACCGGAGATAGTGGAGCCGGCTGTTCTGGCGCGGCGAGCGTAACAGTTTCAGTTAGCCAGCCACCTACGGTGACAGCAACGGCCTCGCCCGCCACGATTTGCCCTGGTGGGTCATCCACGCTAACCGCAAGCGGAAATGCAAATGTTTATCAATGGAACACACAGCAAACCGGGCAGACAATAACCGTTAGTCCTACAACGACCACGACTTATGCCGTGGCGGGTTACAATTCATTTAATTGCAGGACTATTGCACAAGTAGACGTGACGGTTGACAATACCGGTTGCTCGGGCAGCGGCGCCAGGATAAGCAGCGATAACGAACAAGTTCCCACTGAAAATAACCTTGATGCCATTTCTGTATATCCCAATCCCAACAGAGGGATTTCATATATCGACAATGCTCCCAAAGGTGCTGTCATAGAAGTATACAATGTGCTCGGTCAAAGAGTCGTTGTTGGAACAATTGAAAGCGATGGAGGATCTAGTGAAATCAATCTAGCCCAGCAGTTGAATGGCATTTACTTTGTCAAGGTAAGTAATTCGGGTAAATCAATTTATCAAGCCTGGATAGTAAAGCAGGAATAGATATTAGCATTTTTAAATGTGGCCTCGCGTGAGAAACGAGGCCACATCTATTTCATCAAAAGCTGACTACCGTTGTTGATCTCACCGGGTGATAAACAAAGTTTGCAGATGTTCAATTCTTTTCATTCCAAATGGAATGTATCAATCATATTTATATTATATCAAAAGGCCAACGGGAAATTTCGCTCCCCTTTGATCCTTTTATTGTTAAAGCCTGAGCAATAAAATAACATAATTATCATTGCAGATTCTTTAGAGATTTGACGACCACTATCGCTGATCTTCAACTAGTCGCATCATTTGATCATCGTTTGGAGTATCATTTAATTTGTAGAATGAAAAAGGTCCTGGTAGTGGAGGACGACCTTCCATACGGTGGATTTTGAGAGCCCTGTTGTGCAACACATATCATGTCGTTGTCATGAACAACGGCAAGGAGGCTCTTTCAGGTAGTTTTCTTTATCTGTGAGACGATTCTGGCATTCATGATTTGGCGCCTTTTCACGATGTAGATGTTAAACATAAGATGAATGTCTTTGCAAGTCACGAAGTCAGTCGTTGAGCTTGTATCCCCTTTCTTAAGTTATGGATAGCCGCAACTGATTAACCTTTGCGGTATAGACGATTCTAGCTCAGACCGTGCCTGTACTATAAGTGGACCTTGGGTGGACTATGCTTTAACATCGCTATAAGGTCGCTATAAGGTCACTATAAGGTCGCTATAAGGGTGGCTCTGGAATGGGAAACCCAAGCGATTTTCTTTAAGATCGGTTTTTTGGCTACCAAAATTTCGAAGTCAGAGTAATTATAACGAAAAACAATTGTAGCCAACCGGCCGATGGTCTTAATTTTTTCTTTTATCCCCATCACCTAATAATAATGCATCATTTCTGATTAGAAGAGTAAAATATGTATTGCCTAAAGCCAGTTATAGGTCATATTGACGATTAAGATCGTTGTTTTACGATTAAATGCATCGTTGATCGCCGGAGGGTTTCATAGTTGCTTAGGTGCATGAAAAAGATACTGGTCGTGGAGGACGACCCCTCCATGCGCTGGCTATTAAAAAAACCTCCTGCGCAGCAAATACGAGGTTACGACGAGGAGCAATGGTATAGAGGCCTTTTCGTGGCTCTCCGTAAAAAACATTCCCGATCTTATTATTTTCGGATATCAAATGCCTTTTTCCTGAACCTTGTAGCAAACAAGAGGGCTATAAAAGACACCGGATGGATGCATCGACATCACGCCGTGGAAAAGAGGGTGGCCGGCGAGCGTATCCTTAGCGCTACTGCCAATTAATGTTGTTATACACACCGAGCAATTTCGTTTCAGATTTAAAAAAAACCTTTATGCAACCATTGATAACCAACTCCTCCATTGAAACAAACGCCAAGTACAGGATGCAAAAAATGCAAGTGTTGTTTGTGGGTGACAATCCCTTTATTGCTCCACATGACCGTTTCGGGGAAATTGAGTTCAGTCGGGCAACCCTGGATGAAACGATAAGTAAAATTTCAGAAAAACAAATCATCATTGATGCCGTGGTGGCAGACGCTGCACTCGGTATGCCCCAGATTAAAATGCTACGAGGAGCATCAGGCAAGAGGAACTTGCCTCTCCTCCTTTACTCATTGAGTTTTGATCAAAAAATCAAGGACGTTGCAACGAGACTAGGTGTGGATGACTACTTCTGGGATTCGATGCCTTATACCTGCGCGACCAGGTTAAAATTTATTATTTCATTGAAGAAGTTTAGAATTCAATGGCTCAGTTACGAGCGTACTGGTCAACACTCAAAAAATGAAGCGCTCATTATTCAATTTTTTGAAAGGGTGGCTGACATTCTCGTCTCTACATTTGCCCTGCTGCTACTTTTTCCCGTTATTTTATTTATACCGCTTGCCAAGGAAATTGAATTCATTGAACATCATATATTTTCTAACGCTAATAACTCCACTTTAGCCAACCGAATCTTTAATTGGTATGAATTCCTGGTGTTGGTTATGTTTTCTCCTATCTTTCTCATCATAAAAACCATTTTGAAGATTCTGTCCAACGAAGAACCTCTATTTATAGATTGGACTCACCCATCATACATTAACGACAAAAGACGAAAAACTATGCTGGATGAGTTTTTGTCTAAAACAAGAATTTCCAAATGGCCGCATTTGATAAAAGTTCTCAAAGGCGAAGGTTCTCTATTAGGTCGAACTATCGCCTCCAGTGATATCTCACACTGATGGTTTGTGGGTCACCCCAAAATTCTTCAGTAGTATTTGGTGAATGCGCTGGAGTATGGCTGCTGACTTTATTTCTAATTCAGTCATGATTCCCTGGTGGTCTATGTCAGGTTGGTTTCTTGTCAACGCGGCATCCCATTCATCAAGCATATGATTGAGTTTGTCGTTGCCAACATATCCATAGTAGGATTTGATGGAATGCACTTTCTTTCTTAAGGCATCCCAGTCCTGCTTTTCCAACAAAGATTTGATTTCAAGGATACTGGGCGGGATATGAGAGATGAAGATATTGAGGATTTCTACAATACCTTCCTCATTGTCGCCTAACAGGTTGCGCAACGCGCTTAAATCGACCAATTGGTTTTCACCTTCGCGGATTTCCATGATTTAGATTTTAAGTTTTGAATTTAATATCAGCCATTTGTTTAGCACTGCATCAATAGCATTGCCAACAATTGGTTTAGTCACAAAGTCATCCATGCCCATGGCGATGCTCTTCTCTTTTTCTCCGGCAACAGCGCTGGCTGTGAGGGCGACGATGGGTGTTCGCCTGATGTCACCAGTCGAATGTTGACCGTTCCTTGTGGACAGGTGACTGTTTTCAATTCTCCTAATCTCTGCTGTGGCCTCATACCCGTTCATCTCTGGCATTTGCACATCCATGAACACCAAGCTAAACTGTTCCTTTTTGAATTTCTCAATTGCTTGTTTTCCGTCGGCGGCCTGGACCAGGGTTGCGTTGGGAAATTTATTTTTGAGTATGATTTTAATGAGCGTCATATTCACCACATTGTCTTCGGCAATCAGGATTTTGATATCAGGTGAGTCAGAAAATAATTTTTCTTCTCCCTGTTTCTTGGTCGCCTCTACCTGCTTCTCCTCCCCTACATTGTTGAACTGTGCTTTAAAGGCAGCCTCAAAATAAAACGTGCTCCCCTCCCCTGGTTCGCTTTTCAACTGAAGTTTGCTGCCCATTATGGCCAGCAGCGTATTAGAGATGGCAAGCCCCAGGCCAGTGCCACCAAATTTTTTGGATGTGGTTGAGTCCTCTTGCGAAAATGCCTGGAATATTTTGCTTTGGTTCTCCGGCTTTATGCCTACTCCAGTATCGTGAACAGAAAACCTAACTGTTTCACTTCGGGTACCTAATGCTTCCGTGTTGGACTCACTTGAATCCCGATAGCTATCGGGATGAAGCTTTAAATCCGGAACTAATTCAACAATAAGTTCCACTTTACCTTTCTCCGTAAACTTCACCGCATTGCCCAGCAAATTGATGAGCACCTGGCGAAGCCGTACTGCGTCGGCCCATATAAAACGTGGTAGTTTGTCGGAAAAATTAAGAACCATTTCGATGTTTTTCTTCTTAGCCTGAAAGCTTACAATGTCCGTAACTTGTTTAGTCAATTCTTTCAGGTCTGTCCTTTCGATTACCAGTTCCAATTTTCCTGCTTCAATTTTTGAAAAGTCGAGGACATCGTTAATAATGTCTAACAACCCATGTGCCGATTGGTTTAAGGTATTCATATACTCCCTCTGGGTGGCGTCCAGATTAGTATTCAGGAGTAGTTCACTAAAGCCAATCACGCCGTTCATAGGGGTGCGTATTTCATGGCTCATGTTTGCTAAAAACGCAGATTTATGGAGGCTGGCCTCTTCAGCATGTGCTTTAGCTTTAGCCTTTAATCGATTGTTGTGGAACAAGACCACCGTGATGACAGCCACTAGCATTAATACTATCAATACAGCATTTCGTGCAAACTTTTGTTTTTGTGAATCAAGTTGGTAAAGTTCGCTGTCCTTGGTGAGCAAGTCGATCTCTGCCTGTTTTTTATCCATATCAAAACTCAACTGAAGGCCGACTATTCGTTTGTCGGTCTCGGCATTGTACAAAGTGTCCCTTATCGCGGTAAGCAACTGCTGATTTTTAAAGGCATTCTTATAGTCGCCCAACTTGGAATACAAAAGCGCCAGCCCTTCATACGAATCTTTCAGTTCGTTATTTGAGCCTATTTCGTTGGCTATGATTTGGGCTTTCGTATAATAATCTAATGCCAGAGCACTATTGTTTTTTTCCTTGTAGGTATTGGCCAGCCCCAAAAGCGCTCTGGCCACTTCAAGTTTATTGTCGGAATTTCTGGCATTTTTATAGGCGTCATTTTGATAATGTAACGCCAAATCAAAATCACCTTGCTTCGTGTATACCTTTCCCATTGTGTTAAGCGTGTAGGCAACATCGCCAGAACTTTTGCGGTAGGCCTCCAGCGATTTCTTTAAATAAAATAAGGCATTTTTATTATCGCCCATTGAAAAATAGATATCGCCGATGTTCACGGAAATGGTACCAATGGCTTCCAAATCGACCAGGCCCTCACTTATTTTCAATGCTCTTAAACAGTATTTGAGCGCCAGATCTCGGGTAGCAGGCTTGTTCGAGTAAACCGTGCCGATGTTGGTCAAGGCAGAGGCAATGCGCAGTTTGTCGCCGAGCTGCTCTGAGGCTTTTAGGGACTTCAAATAATATTCAATAGCCTGGTCATCATTACCCAGGTTGAAATAAATCGCGCCAATATTGTTCAACAGATTGCTTACGCCCATTTGGTCACCAATGGCTTCAAAAAGTTTTAATGATTGTTGCCAATATCCGAGCGTCTCGGAATATTTGCCTTTGGTATAATAGGCCAGCCCAATATTTTTCAATGCATACGCGACGCCCTTTTTGAAATTTGATTTTTGAGCCAAGTCGTTAGCCTGGTTTCCTAACCGGATGGATTCGTCCGGTTCTAATGAATACAGCCTTTTACTTAAGTCGAGCAAGATGTTCACCTTGATGGTGTCCTCTTTTGCCGTTTTTAGCAGGGCTTTAAGACTATCGATTTTTGCATCCTGAGCCCAAGCATAGTTGCCAAGGGAAGGTAATACGAAAATGCAAAGAATAAATTTAAGCCTTATCATCAGGTATCGTTAATCGGTTTTGTGACTCGCCATTTTTCTGTACAAAGCATTTAGTTCATTAGCCACCGCACAGGCTAGTTTTCCACCAGGTTGTGAAACGGAAGACTCCTTCAAGACAAATGCCGCATACCTGTACCCGCGGCGGGCCAATCGCCATTTAATGATCACCAATTTTGACAATCCGTAATGTTTTGTATGATTCATCCACCTTGAGCCTCAGAACATATAATCCATCGCTCAGGGAAGACATATCAATTTCAACTGTACCGGAAGAAGAATTTACCACACCTTGTGCCATGCATGATTTACCCTGATTGTTGAAGAGGTTGATTTCAGAGGTTGTAGCATTATCTGTTTCTATTACCAGTTTATCCTTCACGGGATTTGGATAGAATTTCAACTCCATGTTTTCCACTGGTTGAACTTCCTTAGCGTCGTCGGAAGCGATTCGGGTATTTGAGTTTTCTTTCACACATTCAAATGAACCTGAATTTGCCTCAGCGTAAAGTGATTCCTGACCGTTGTTATCGTTGCTGGTAAGATTCCAAACCAATTCGCTACCATCGAACCGCACATCAAAGCCGCCTGTTCCCGGCATAAATAATTCTATAGGGGCTCCTGCAAAAGCCTGACTCCCACTCAGAAAATTGTTGGGTCCCTTGGGAACAAATACCGGTGTTGCGTTGTCGTTTTGAAATTCGAAATGAGCAAGGTAATTAAGGCCTGATGAATCGGAAACAACTTCAACACAGCGAAGGCTTGTGCTTATGGGGGTTACTGCTGGGCCTTGGGGGTTTACATATAAAGTGCCGTTAACATAGCCAACCACATAGTTGACGGGTGGTAACAATTGCAAGTTTGGTACAATGGAATAAATTCCAGGCCCTGCGTATCCCGGAGTAAGCGTATAACTAACTCCCGTGGAAACTGACTGCACTGTTTCATGATTAACAAAACCGGTTATAGCAGAAGCATACGTTGGAAGTGAGTCGCCATCGTTGATGACATAATTCGAGCCCTTCACCGCAAGGGTGTCAGGTAAGATGGTGAGTTTTCCTAATCCATAAGAAATGTTGAAGTTATTGGAGACCAATGTGCCAGGTACAATCCAATGCTCGCCGGCCACCGTATCAGTAACTAAGGTGATAGAATATAAATTGGACATCAGGGTGTCAGCTTCGCTGACGATGACAATGGCTTGTGAGTTGCTTTCTTCGTTGACTCCATCACTGTTCACCATGGCTTTGCCGTTCACCATGGCGTCAGCATTCACCATGGCTTTGCCGTTCACCATCGCCGTGCCATTCACCATCGCCTTTGCATTCACCATGGCTTTGCCGTTCACCAATGCTGTGCCTGTCTCGAGACCTGCTGAATCCAGCAACGAGGCTGCGTCAACATCAATTATCATTGTTCCATTCACCATCGCCTTTGCATTCACCATTGCTTTTGCGCTTGTTAAAAAACTCCGGTTCACCATGGCTTTGCCATTCACTATGGCTTCTACATTTACCATTGCCTTCCCACTCACTACAGCAATGACATTCGTGAGGCCACTGTCATGTTCTTGCCGTATGTTTTCACGAATAACACTTGCCTCTGGGATGCCCGTGCTATCAAAAATATATTGATAGGAAATTTGCTGTATTCTATCTCCGTAATTAAGAGTCAGGTCATTTGGCTGCACAACCAGTGCGACTTTTTGAACCGACAACAATCCGTTTACAAAAGTAAAATCAAACCTTTCTAAAAGGGCACTATCGGGCAATGCGTTGATGTATGGCCGTATAAAATACAAACCCACGTTGCTTAAGCTGGTGGCCGGTGTTTCAAATTGCACGGACGAAAGGCCCACATCATCCAGCGTAAGGTCAGCGGGAAGGCCGGTTATGGTTGTTGCAAAAGTCGGGAGCAATTCACCGTACCGTTTTGCGATATTGTTGGCAGTAATGGTGAGCGTTGTCTTCTCAAAGAAAAACAAAGCATTTGAAAGGCCACCGTCAAGTTGGCTGGGTGAAAGAGGAGGGTTGTAAACCTGAACGGCTGGGTTGCCAACAAACGATGGGATATCGGCAGAAATCTGGCTGGCACTCAACATTGTGGTTGGCAATGGCTGGCCTCTGAAATAAATTATGGGCTGATTGATTTTCGTGAAATCTTCGCCCTCAACGATAACAGTAAATGTCGAATCGCCTGGCACGGCACCATCGGGAACAATAAGGCGCGTAATAACTGGCGCGGGATTTATCATTGAAGCCAGCGCTGAATCGGCTTGAATAAATCCACTACCAGAATTGAAATCGAACCCGGGATCGTACATGTCGAGAGACGTCTGTTGCATGAGCTGCCTCACATCTGCAGGTGTGGAGACTTGCCCATAAAACTTCTTCGTCGCTTCCAATATCATCGCGGCCACCCCTGCAGCATGCGGAGCTGCTGCCGAAGTGCCAAAGAAATTCGGGAAGGGATCGCCATCAATGTTCGGGCCCCCCATGTTCACGGTAGTGTTTCCTCCGTTGGGCGCGGTTATGTCGGGTTTGTTCCGCACCACACCATTTACGGGAGTTCCACCACGCGAAGAAAAAGACGCCACAGTAGGTGCAGCTACCCCAAAAGCCGGAGTGTTGCTATAAAGGACCGCACCTACAGTGATTGCACCTGCGGCATTTGGGTGGCCCACGATGGTGGAGTTGCCTTCGTTATATTCGTTGATGGTGATATCTCCGCGGAAAACAACGTATTTGAAATTCATATTGTCTGTGCCCGATGCCCTGATCACTTTTATGTTGGTGGTTGTGTTTGAAGAAACATTAAAGGGAAGCACTTCAATCGGGTCTCCCCCAATATTATTCCTGTTGGTGCCCAACAGTACCGATCCGTCATCATTTATCAAATAAATATCAAGGTCGTTCTTCGCACCAGTGGCCTGCCCGTTGGAATAAATGAAGTCATCCCACTGCAGCACTATCGTGTAGGAGCCTGGCTGTAGCGAAATGTTTTGAAGTACATCGCCACCGCCAAAATTGTGTGCGTTGAAACTGCCAGGAACAAAAACGTGCTGATATGATTTGTTCCCATAATTTCCTGCCGCTGAAAAGTAAGTTGCGCCATTAGCCGTTACGTCATCAATAGCTCTGGCCACCTGTCCATCCTGAAAGAAAGGTTCGGTGATATAGGAGATGTCATCCACAATAATATCACAGCCCGCCTGACGGAGCTCGTTAATGCCCCCGGCAAAATCGCCCTCGCTGATAAACCCAGTTCGGAATGCCAAACTGGCCATTGGGGCTACGTCATGGATAATCTGAAGCATGGCTCGCCCTTCATCTGAGCCTTGGCCATTGCATTCTTTCACCACGTCAACAGGTGTACTATTATGTGGATTAGCTATACCGGGTAGATCGTCATTTTGCACGTCAATTTGAGCGGGGTTGCCCGGCTGGGTATTGTAGCTGTCAGAGATTACACCCACTTTAATTCCCCGGCCCTGAACATTAAATTGGTTTCTCGCCCTATCCGAACCCATGGCGATGTCACCTGCAGTGGTTGTTAAACCACAGCTTGGCACTGGCGCATAAGCCGGTCTTGCATAGTTGATCTGTGCAAGAAGGTTAAGTTTAAGAAGGTTAAGTATTGGGAACTGTCCAGTAATTACAACACTGCCGAGGCCGTTATCAATTTCATTGGTCAATCCGTAAGTAATACCTCTGATGATTGCCAACAGCTCCGCGGACATTCCTGGAAGAGGAGTGATATCTATAAGGACATTGTTACCGGTGATACGAAATATATCATTGGAAGCAACAGTACCCCCGGTTAAATAAATATTGTACAAAGCTGATAATTCAGGGCCGATCCGGTCTTGGCTTTTCCAACCTAATGGGGGAGAATAATATGGGGCAATGCTTGGGTTTCCGCCGGCAAGGATTTGGCCAAAAGTGGTGTGTGGAATAATAAAACCGACTAACAACAGAACTCCAAAGCAGAAACCTGTAAAGTTATTACGGGTTTTCATAGTTTTTTGCGTAAACTTTTCCTGAAACTATTACCTTGCCATGACCCAAAATAATATTTTAGACTATTGACCTTCCAGACACGGTGAAGCGGCATTTTGACGCCGTGAGAACTTTTAAAACTTTTCATGGACATCGAGATTTAGGCGTAATTTCTACCTGAAAGGAGCTATCTACTCAGTCAATATCAAGCATCGTTGAGCCCATTCGGCAGAAATAATTTAGCCTATAAAGATAACTTATCGATTATTGTCTCGTGACGATACACACCGTCAAAATTTGACGACCTGCATCATCAAAATCGAAATTTAGAGGCTATTTCTAATCAAGAAAGGAGTTATGTACTCAACCAGATAGTGCAATCGTTAAGCCAATTCTGGAGAAATAATTAACCTATATTTGATCTTCCCGTGAGGTCTGATTTAATTAGGTTTTGTTAATTGAGCCTTTATGGATAAAATTTCTTGCGCGTTGGTAGAAGATGATATTCTTTCCTTAACCATCGTTGAGCGTTTAGTGGAACGGACAGGTTTGTTGGAAATAATGGGCAAGTTTGATTCACCCGAAGAGGCCCTCCATTGGTTGGTGAACAACGAAGTTGATTTGCTTTTTTTAGATGTCGAAATGCCTGGCATAACAGGGTTGGAAATAATCCGTTCTTTATCATACAAACCCGATGTGATTATTATCAGCGCCAAATCGGACTATGCAGCCGAGGCCTATGATTTATCTGTGATCGATTATTTAGTTAAGCCTATAAAAGACTACCCCCGATTTCTTTCGGCTATAAATAAAGTGATCGTCAAACGGAGAATGCATGCGGGCCAGCATCAGGCGGATGAAAGCCTGTTCGTAAAAGTTGACTCACTTTTGTTGCAGATAGACCTTGGTGCTGTTTTATGGGTTGAGGGTTTTGGCGATTACATTAAAATCCATACGGCTGATAAAACCCACACGATTTACTCCACGCTTAAAAAACTGGGAGACAAACTCGATAAGAAAAAATTTGCGCGTGTACACCGTTCTTACATTGTAAACATTTCCAAGATCACCAACATTGATCCGCACAACCTCGAAATCAACAAAAAAATTATCCCGATTGGTGAGACTTATAAGGAAGAATTGCTGAGTAAAATAAGTGTGCTTTGACGTGTTTCTGACGAACCGTGGGTTCAATCTCCTCAATCCTTCTGTTATAGTGTGCCATGGAAACGCGGAGCTGGACCAGCGGTTTGCGTATTAGCACGACCACCCCTAGTGGTCATGACCAGTTGATTAATGTAATTGTAACCGCGTGAAAAAAAGTGGCCGCTTAAGCAACGGGAAATGAAATAATAAATGTGGAACCTTGGTCTATCTCACTTATTGCAGAAATAAAACCATCATGCTTCTCCATAATTTTCTTACAAAGCACCAAGCCACTGTTGATTCGCTTAAGATCTCCGTTCTTTTGCGACAGTTCGAACGAGCCAAATATTTTGTCGGCATTTCTTTGATCAAACCCGACACCGTTATCCTCAAAGAAGATGTGGCAATATTTATTGTTGCCCTTCGTGTTAGAATTCAATGCCGTTTCCGAAGCACTGAATTCTGAACGAATTTTGATGACCGGGTTAACGTTTTTCTTACTGTAATACAGAGCATTGCTAATTAATTTTTGGAAAAGAGGACGCATAAGAATTGGGCTTACCTCGAGTGTTGGAAGTGGTTCAACTGAAACGGTGGCCATTTTTGCGGTCACTTGATCGCCCATATCGGCAAGGAAGTTTTTCAATAATTGATTCAAATCGCATCGTTCAATTGATAGTTGGGACGACACCAGCATACCTGCCAGGTTTGAAATTTCCCTTTCAAGGGTCCAATTGACGTGCCTGAGTCGTTCGTCTGACGCCTTCAGATTATTGATTTCAGTTTCAAGTTTCCTGATGTGGTCAGAAAGCTCTTGTTCTTGTTGAAACAGCAAAGCATTCTTCCGGTAAAGATCAATGAAAACGGCCACCTTGGCCCGTAGTACTTCGGGGTTGATGGGTTTAAAAATATAGTCAATACCTCCCGCCTGATAGCCTTTGAAAATATTCTCGTCCCCATAATTATTTGCAGTTATAAAAATCGTGGGAATGCGTCTTAATTTCTCTCGTTCATAAATCATGGTAGCGGTTTCGAAACCATTCAGAACAGGCATCTTTACATCCATCAGAATCATTGCAAAGTCCACCTCACCCAGCAATATCTTCAATGCCTGTTGGCCGGAATAAGCCCGGGTGAATTGGTACCCGTCGGGCCCAAGAATGGCCTCGATAGACAGCAGATTATCTTCGCGATCATCCACCAGCAATATCTTGGGCTGTTTGGATAGTGGTTCTTTATTTAAGGAAGCCATAAGCGTAATAAAATCCCGATATAATCCATCAATTGTATAAGTCGTAACCCACTAACTCCGGATTTTGTATGGTAGTGTCGGACTCAACGGTCAGGTTTTGGGCGCCTGCTTTTGAGGGCGACAGAAATGAGATTAGTAAGACAACGACGATTGCAACCAGCATCCAGATTAAATCTCTGAATCCTAATTTAGCTAGTACGAAAACAGGCGATTTTTTTAAGGTTTTCATGTGTTTAATAATTGTTTTTTAATGGACACACGGAATCTCCAAAATTCGCACCATCTCTTGGGTGATCGAAGTGTATGTCGATTTCATGTGTTAATAATTTGTTTTTAGCGGACACATGGAATTGCCAAATTCACGATTTTTTGCTGAAACTTTTCCTGAAACTATTGCTTTAGTTTAGTCCAAAATAATATTTTAGACTATTGACCTTGCGGACACGGTGAAGCGGCATTTTGACGCCGTGAGTATTTATTGGACTTTTGATAACGTGGAAATTTAGGCGCTATTTCTAACCTGAAAGGAGCTATCCACTCAATCAATATTAAGACTCAATGTAACCGATTTACACCTCAATCCTCCAGGTTTCGCACAAATTAATTCACCAAATGATCAGCCCAACACATTTAGGTAACATAAATTTATTGAAACCACAATCGGATGAGGGAAAGCAACTGATCAATTTTCACCGGTTTGACGATATAGTCGGAGGCACCCGCTTCAATACATTTTTGGCGATCTCCCTTCATTGCCTTAGCCGTGACGGCAATAATTGGCAACAAATTATTTTTGTCTTCTTGCCTTATTCTCCGGGTGGTCTCGTATCCGTCCATTTCAGGCATCATGATATCCATCAGGATCACTTCAATATTGGGAGTCCGCTGGAGTAGGTCAATTGCTTCCTCGCCACTTTCTGCCGTGACCACATTCATTTTATACCGTTCCAGCACAGAAGTCAAGGTGAAAAGGTTTCTGACGTCATCGTCCACTATCAAAACAGTCTTGCCACTGAGAATATCCTCTCTGTTGTGAATATTCTCAATTATTTTCCGGCAATCCGCGTTGAGTTTTTTATGCTCTACATTGATGTGAGAAATAGTTAAGTCCAATAAATGTTCAATCCAGTTGGCATGGTTAGGCACAAATGAACTTGCATTGAACCTAATATTTTCAAGTTCCGGCTCGCTTAAAGTTCTGGACGAGTAAGCAACAATTGGCTTTGAAGAACTCTTAGTCTTACTAATTTCGCGCATGAGTTCGTCCCCAGAAATATCCTCGAGGTCATAGTCCATGACAATGCAATCGTACTTCGCATTCTGAAGGCTGTCAATCGATATTTTTCCTTTACTCTCGAATTCAATGAAAATCGAATTGTCGTGGCCTATTTTCTCGAGCTGAGAAGCTAGCTGCGCGTTTTCCCCGATTACTAAAATATGTCTTTGTGATTTTTCGCTGAACGCAACGATATCCTCGAATAGTATCTCAAGTGATTTTCCACCGGCTTGTCTTGATACAAATGTTTTTGCGCCACGTTTTAGAGCTTGGGCCCGATTCTCCTCACGTGAAATGACGTGTATGGGAATATGTCTGTAAGCAAGGTCATTTCGCAAAAGACTCATCGCTTTCCAACTGCTAGGATCTTTCGATTTGACATCCATGATGAGCGCAATGGGTGATAGCCGATTGATGATCTCAAAAATTTCCAGGTAGTTGGTAGCTATTATTCCCTTAAGACCTTTCGATCGGGCCATCTCAGCAATGGCTTTCCCGGAATCCAGGTCCTCATCGAAGACAACTACTACTTTATCCTTCGCCTGGACAGAACCATTGTCATTACCAATATCATTTAACAATTCATTTATTTCAGTTCTGTTCTCCTTTCGCTCATATGTTAATCTCCCAAGCAAGGTATTGATCTCATCCCCCGCTCTGTCCATCACCTTTTCATTCTCAGGGTCATTTTTTGCGGTTACTTTAGCGGATTTGTCCAGAGGTAAGTAGAATGTAAACACACTTCCGATTCCTTCGTCACTTTCAAGCTCTATAACCCCTCCCAAAAGTTCCGCCAAACCCCGACTGATAGAAAGCCCAAGTCCAGTCCCACCATATTTACGACTTGTTGAGCCCTCTGCTTGTTGAAATGCCTCAAACACAATTAATTGTTTTTCCTTGCTTATACCTATTCCGGTATCAGTGATGGAAAACGCTATAACCTGAGAGGCCTTATCAAGATTATGGTTGGTTTGTCTCCAGGTATTCCGTGCATTAAAAATTCTGAGGTTTATCTCCCCTCTTTCAGTAAATTTAAATGCATTTGAAAGTAAATTCTTAAGAATCTGATTAAGCCGCTGACTATCAGTATCAATCGATGCTGGCAGCTGAGTGTCGGTTTCGATGTTGAATTTTAAATTTTTTGATTCTGAAATAGGCTTAAAGGTTGTCTCTGCGAAAGAGGCGATATCAGCGATTCGTACTGACGATATGTTTGCAGATATGAAACCCGATTCAATTTTCGAAAGATCAAGTATATCGTTAATCAACTGAATCAAGTCATCGCCACATGAATGAATCGTTCTTGCATACCTGACTTGTTTCTCGCTGAGGTTACCGTCTACATTTTCATAAAGTTGTTGAGCGAGGATTGAAAGGCTGTTCAACGGCGTTCTTAACTCGTGTGACATGTTCGCCAAAAATTCGGACTTATATTTGGAGGTGAGCATGAGTTGCTCGGCCTTTTCCTCCAACGATCTTCTTGCTTCTTCAACTTCCTTATTTTTTGCTTCCACTTCATTCTTTTGTTTTACCAAAAGCAATGCCTTGTCCTGCAACTCGTCATTTGTTCTTCTTAGTTCTTCCTGCTGAGTTTTAAGTTCGCCTGCCAGAGATTGTGATTGTGCTAATAATTCTTCCGTGCGAGTGTTCGTTTCTATGGTGTTCAACACAATTCCTATACTTTCTGTAAGTTGACCGAGAAAATCCAGGTGCGTTTCACTGAATGAATCCAGAGAAGCAAGTTCGATAACAGCTTTTACATTATTTTCGAAAAGCACTGGAAGAATAATAAGGTTTGCTGGTTTTGCTTTACCAAGCCCCGAATTTATCTTGACATATCCTTGGGGTACATTTGTAAGCAGAATACGTTCTTTCTCAAAAGCACATTGGCCGACCAATCCCTCGCCCACTGAGAATTCTTTCGGGATCTTTTCCTCCTCTTTATAAGCATACGCAGCAAACAGTTTTAGTTTAACATTTTGTTTTTCATCCTCTTGCTTCAAGATGTAGAAAGCGCCATAGTGTGCGGATACGACCTGCGCCAATTCAGATAAAATCCTCTTTGTAACCGTATTCAAATCCTTTTGTCCCTGAAGCATTTGAGTGAATGCTGCGAGGTTGGACTTGAGCCAGTCCTGATCTTGATTCAGCAGCGTTGTCTCACGAAGGTTGGTGATCATCTGGTTGATGGTATCTTTCAATGACTCCAACTCTCCCTTAGCGTCAACCCTGATCGTGCGAGTCAGGTCTCCTTTCGTTACGGCAGAGGCCACTTCAGAAATGGAACGGACTTGCGTTGTTAAATTGGCCGCCAATTGATTCACGTTTTCAGTAAGAGCCTTCCATGTTCCTGATGCCCCTGGTACACTCGCCTGGCCGCCTAATCTTCCTTCCACTCCCACTTCCCTAGCCACTGTTGTCACCTGGTCAGCAAAGACGGCGAGCGTATCAATCATCTCATTAATTGTGTCAGTCAGTTGTGCCAATTCGCCTAAGGCATTGATCGAAAGTTTTTGTTTCAGATTTCCCATAGCAACCGATGTCACCACTTTGGCAATGCCACGCACCTGGCCAGTCAGATTGGAAGCCATTTGATTTACGGAATCCGTAAGGTCCTTCCACGTTCCGCCTACGCCTCGTACTTCGGCTTGTCCTCCTAATTTTCCTTCTGTTCCTACCTCACGTGCAACACGCGTTACTTCAAACGCAAAAGAGTTGAGTTGCTCCACCATGGTGTTGATTGTATTTTTCAATTCGAGCATTTCTCCCCGCACATCCACGGTAATCTTTTTGGAAAGGTCACCGTTAGCCACGGCGGTGGTAACTCCGGCGATGTTACGCACCTGGTCGGTAAGATTTCCAGCCATGCCATTAACAGAATCGGTGAGGTCTTTCCATGTACCAGCGACACCCGGTACGAAAGCTTGACCTCCGAGTTTACCATCCGTGCCTACTTCTCGTGCCACACGCGTTACCTCAGAAGCAAAACCACGAAGCTGATCCACCATGGTGTTGATGGTTTCTTTCAGCTGCAAAATTTCTCCGCGAACGTCAACGGTGATTTTTTTAGACAAGTCACCTTTCGCCACAGCGATGGACACATCAGCAATGTTACGAATCTGCGCCGTTAGATTCCCCGCCATCTGATTTACCGAATCTGTCAATCCCTTCCACACACCACCCACTCCTTTCACGGTCGCTTGTCCTCCTAATTTTCCTTCCGAACCTACTTCACTGGCCACCCGTGTTACCTCTGAAGCAAAAGAGTTCAGCTGATCCACCATGGTATTTATGGTGTCTTTCAATTCCAGCATCTCTCCCCTCACATCAACTGTAATTTTTTTGGACAAATCTCCTCGCGCAACGGCAATCGTTACATCCGCAATATTGCGAACCTGGTTGGTCAGGTTATCTGCCATTTTATTTACCGAGTCTGTAAGATCCTTCCAGGTGCCGCCTACACCAGGCACATCTGCTTGTCCACCCAACTGCCCTTCTGATCCTACTTCTCTCGCCACACGTGTTACCTCTGAGCCGAATGAGTTGAGTTGATCCACCATCGTGTTGATGGTGTTTTTTAACTCCAGCATTTCTCCTCGAACATCCACTGCAATTTTCTTTGACAAGTCGCCTTTAGCTACAGCAGTCGTTACTTCGGCAATATTTCTCACCTGGTTGGTAAGGTTGGATGCCATCTGATTCACGGAGTCAGTAAGGTCCTTCCATGTTCCACCCACGCCTGGCACATTCGCTTGTCCACCCAACTGTCCATCTGAACCCACCTCTCGAGCAACACGAGTTACCTCTGAAGAGAAAGAGTTCAATTGATCCACCATGGTATTAATCGTATTCTTCAACTCCAGCAACTCTCCTTTCGCATCAACAGTAATCTTCTTTGACAAATCGCCTTTTGCTACAGCGGTCGTTACACCGGCAATGTTTCGAACTTGTGCTGTCAAGTTACCTGCCATCTGATTCACGGAATCTGTCAAATCCTTCCACACTCCACCGACTCCTTTTACTGTTGCCTGGCCTCCGAGCTTCCCTTCTGTTCCTACTTCGAGTGCAACCCGCGTTACTTCAGAGCCGAAAGAGTTGAGCTGATCAACCATGGTATTGATTGTATTTTTCAATTCAAGCATTTCACCGCGAACATCGACCGTAATTTTCTTTGACAAGTCCCCGTTGGCCACGGCTGTAGTCACCCCAGCGATATTTCGTACCTGGCCAGTCAGATTGGATGCCATTTGATTTACTGAGTCGGTAAGATCCTTCCAGATACCGCCCATACCTTTCACTGTTGCTTGTCCCCCTAACTTACCTTCTGTTCCTACTTCGAGTGCCACACGTGTTACTTCAGATCCAAAAGAGTTAAGTTGATCGACCAACGTATTGATTGTGTTTTTCAATTCGAGCATTTCACCTTTTACATCCACCGTTATTTTCTTCGCTAGATTTCCTCTGGCAATGGCCGTTGTAACTTCGGCAACGTTGCGCACCTGGTTGGTAAGGTTGCCCGCCATTTGGTTAACTGAATCTGTCAGGTCTTTCCAAACTCCACCCACACCGCGAACTTTCGCTTGCCCTCCCAGTTTACCTTCTGAGCCGACTTCTCTTGCTACACGGGTAACCTCCATCGAAAAGAGGTTCAACTGCTTTACCATGTGGTTCACTTCTTTCGCTATGCGAAGAAATTCACCCTCGAGCTTATGGTCGGCGATTTCTTCGGGCATTTGTCGCGAAAGGTTTCCTTTGGCTACTGAGCTAATCACATTGGCAATTTCAATTGTTGGGTATACCAAGTCGGAGATCAATTCGTTTAGTGAATTGATACCCTGGTTCCACGAGCCTTTTGTGTTCAGCAACGTAATTCGTTGCGTTAGTTTTCCTTCCTTTCCTATGGTATTACGGGCCTTTGTAAATTCCTCCATCATCCTTTGGTTCATCGCAATGATGTCATTCAGCGTTTCAAAAACTTTACCCGTCGTACCTGCTTCTCCGGAAGGCAGCCGGACTGCAAAATTTCCGTTTTTTACTTCCTTCAATTTTTCCAGGAGTTCATGGACAGGCAAGGCGCCATGCCCATTGGAGTTTTCCTTGCGTTGTTTTCGATTCCCATTAGAGTTTTCCTTAGTTTGTTTCCTGAGCACGCGAGGAGAAATTAGTTGGCGCTTGGTTCCGTTTGTTTTTTTTGTAATGCGTTTTTCCATAACCGTTGACCTTTGGATTTGATCAGAATGACATCAACTTATTCAGCTAGTTCCTTTCTCTTTCAAGTTTTGAATGCTGCACAATTCTTACGCTCTTGTCAAAGATTTCAATCAGGCCTTCATTTTTGAAATCGACCAACGTGCGGTTGAGTGACTCAGTTGTTGTTCCCACCAGGCCTGAAAGATCTTTTCGGGCCACCGTGATGTGATGATCACCGTTGGTTGAATCGGTTTGATTATTGAGCTTAAGTAATACGGTAGCCACCCGTTGCCGGACGGATTGATATGCCAATTCAAGAAGCTTGTTTTCTGCCTCGTACAAATTACTGGCAAGCATCGATATAAATTTTCTCGCTATTTCCTTGTTGGCGTAAATGAGTGTTAGGAAGTCCTGTTGTGGAATCATGTAAACCTGCGACTCTTTCATTACCAGAGCGCTCTCGTTAGTAGGCTTGTCTTCCAGCAGTGACACAAAACCGAAAAAGTCTCCATTGCGATGCAATCCTGTGATTAGCTCTTTGCCTTCATTGGTTGATTTAAATGTTTTGATTAAACCCCTGTCGACAAAGTAGACGTACTTGGGCTGCTCACCCTCAACGAATACAAATTCCTTCTTTTTATAAACCCTTGACCGTAACTGATCGGAAAGTTTTTGGAAATTCGGTAGCTGCTTCGTTTTATATATGAAATCACCGATGTCTGTTATTGTATTGCGAAAAGTCGTCTTTATAAGATCATTCTTCTTTAAACGTAGCTCAATAACATTCAGAAGCTCCAGCCCATCGAAAGGCTTGGTGATATAGTCATCGGCACCTAAGTTCATCCCGGCTCGGAAATCGCGCAATTCCGTCTTTGCGGTAAGAAAAATGAAGGGAATATTCGATGTGCCTGGGTCCTTACTCAAAATATGCAAGACGCCATAACCATCAAGTTCTGGCATCATGATATCGCACAATATTAAATCGGGCGGATTTTCCTGTGCAAGCTCAATACCTAGTTTCCCCGAATTGCTGGTGAGCACGTCATACCTGCCCAGCTTGAGGATGGAGGCAATGTTCTGGCACATTTCGATGTTGTCTTCGATTACAAGTATCTTGTGACTCATAACTTAAATTTTTGTTGTTGAAATTCCTGGGATAACTCTCGAGTGAGAAAGGGCAGCGTAACAATAAATGTGGTTCCAACATCGAGCTGACTTTCGAAAGTGATGGTGCCCTTCAGCAGATGAATATATTTTTGAATGATGTGCAAGCCCAGCCCGGTACCCTCTATGTTAATAGCGTTGCGCGCACGGAAGAACCGACCGAAAATAAACTGTTGTTCATCTTCGGGTATGCCTATACCCGAATCTTTAACGGTTAAGACAATCGAATCCGTTTTTATCTCGGAGGTGATGTCTATCGTGTCTCCGAACTTTGAATATTTAAGTGAGTTGGAAGTGAGATTGGTGATAATACTCCAAAATATCTGATGATCTATTCGCGCCAGGTTCCCTTCGCCCACGTGATGGTAATTCATTACTTGTTTCTCACGCTTAATAATTTCCATTTCGGAGAGTGCATCTTGAATAAACTCCGGAATATGTACCTCCGAACTTAACACCTCAACTTTATTTTGTTCCAGTTTTTCCAAAGACAGGAACTCATTCAGGATCAAGGTCAGGTTGTTGACGGCACGTTTAATGCGGCTGGTGTGCACTAATTTCTCAGTTGAGTAATTATCTGGCGAAGTATTTTCAATAAGAAAAATCGAAGAAAGAATCATGGTAAGGGGTGTCCGGAATTCGTGAGAAGCCATCGTCACAAATCGTGATTTAAGCTCTCCGATTTCTTTCTCTTTTTTTAATGCGTTGACGAGATTCTCCTCCAACTTCCTTCGTTCGGTAAAATCCCGTACTACGCACAGTATTATTTTAACGAGGTTCCCGCGAATTGCTAAAGGCACTGTGGATACATGATAGTACCGTTCGTTAAGATGCAATTCACAATGAACAAATTCACCATCGAAGGTCTTTCTTAGTTTCATTGCCAAATCATCATCAAATGGCAAAAATGGATCTACCGGTTGTTCCTGCGACAGCAGATCTTTGAATTCCTGGTCGAAGACAAAAATTCTAGCCCCAGGAAAATTGCGTAGTACCAAGTCGTGAAGGCGCTTTCGGTTGTCTAGTTTTTTTTTGAGTTTTCTGCGTTCATGAATTTCTGTTTTCAATTCCTCACGCAGTCTTTCGATCTCAGCAAGTGCATGGACTAATTCCAGTCCTTGTTTATTGGACCTTGATTCGGTGGCACTTTGTTTGATTACATTTTGTCTCATGGAGGAGGCCATTTACCGATACAACCATTGCTAAACGCTCACGCCCCAACAACCCGCGATTCAACCTTCTGGTGAGCAAGACAAGCCAAAATATTCATAAATATAATTCATCTGTCATTGTGTTTTAACGATCTGTATCGTCAAATATCGACAACGCAGGTTGTTAGAATTATCTGAAAATCCATTGTAAATGCATTTGAGGCAATAATTGTTCTTCAGTTTCAACTTCCATACCGATGACCACAATCGTTGAATTTGAAAAAGTCAGATTCTAAGTTGCGGTGTCACAAACGACATCAACAAATGAAGTCTTGCCAACGCCCGATTTTTTATTCATGCCTGGTAATAATGTCCTTTTTTGCCTCGTCTTGTTATTACAATAAGAGCCTGGTCTACCTACAGGATCGACATTTCTCGGAAAATAAAGTGACTGTAGTTGAAAGCAAAAGAACTCCCTATGAGCTACAACCTGCCGACATACTTTCCGTGCAGATCAAGAGCTCAGCCGAAAATGGGATGTCGGGAATATTCAACGTATCAACTCAAAATATGATGATGGCCAATCCCGGCACGTTGTTCCTCGATGGATATTCAATTGATGCCAGTGGAAAAATTACTTTGCCGATCCTTGGCGAGTTGGTGGTAAAAGGCCTTACCGTTGAACAGGCTCAACAATTTATCCAATCCAATGCGAATAAATATTTCAATAATGCCATTGCGATCGTGAAATTGATCAGCTTCAAAGTGACCGTGCTTGGAGAGGTTAAGAACCCGGGATACTACTATGTTTATAACAATCAGGCGACCGCTTTAGAGGCACTTGGCATGGCCGGAGATTTGACAAATTTTGGAAATCGCAGAAACATAAAACTCCTTCGTCTGTCGGCAGCTGGAACAGAGGTGGTTTTGTTGGATCTCACGGATTCCAATCTCTTAAAATCTGAATACTTTTTCCTCAAACCAGGCGATGTGTTATATGTTGAACCACTCAAGGCCCGCTCCAAGCGATTAAACCTTGAACTGTTAAGCGTTTTATTCGCTGCAGCCACTACTGCTATTTTGATTTTCAGTTATGTAAACACTCAAAAATAATGGACGAAAAAATAAACATCAGGGAAATATTTCAAAAGCTCACATCAAGATGGTATTATTTTTTATTCTGCCTGCTGATCACCGTACCCCTGGCGTATCTCTACATACGTTTTGCTGACACCATTTATCAGGTAAGAGCATCTATTTTATTGACTCAGCAAATGAAGAACGGAATGGCCAATGAGAAATTTCTAAAAGGGATGGAACTGTTAACATCTCATACCGAACTCGAAGATGAGATTGGTATTTTAAAATCGTTTAACCTGGTTGGAAGCACTCTTCAAAAACTCGATTTCGGTATTTCGTACTTTGAAAAGAACAACCTCAAAACATATGAAAAATATAATGATGGTTGCCCGTTCAGAATAATGTTGGATTCCACTATCCATCAAATAATAAATGTCCCTATTTACATTAAAAGAACTTCGCCTGGCACCTATACTGTGATTGCGTCTGCAAAAAATGTCAGCACCTACAATTTTTACACAAACCAATTGGAAGGCGTATTGCCTGCTGTTGAGATAACCCAAATTCAAGCGGAAGAAAAACCATTTGTCTCCAAGAATTTAAGCTTTAAAATTGTATTTGATAAACGTTATAATTTCGACGGTGAAAAAGTCTATTTTTTCATTCTGCATGATCTCGGATCGTTAACTGAAATATATCGTGAGAAACTGGACATTAAGGCCATCTCCAGGGAATCCAATATTGTAGAGATAAACATACGGGGACGAAATCCAAAGAAAGATATCTTATTCCTCAACACACTGCTGGAGGTTTACCTTGCTAATGAGCTTAATAAAAGAAACCAGTTAGGGTTAAAAACAATTCGATTTATCGATGATCAACTCAGCGGTGTTTCAAATGAGTTGAAGCAAGCCGAGGGCTCACTTGAATCGTTTAGGTCGCGCAATAATATTCTCAATATAAATGCCACAGCGGAGAATCTTACAAAAACCCTTGATCGTTTGGAGACAGATCGATCAGCCTTAGAATTAAAACTTAAATATTATAAATATATAGAGGGCGCGCTCGATAAAGCGGATCTTAAAAACATTCAAACACCTTCTACATTTGGGCTTGAGGATCCGCTGTTAAACGACCTGCTCCTTGAATTGGAGAAACTTACGCAAGAACGCATTGGCTTGAACTATAGTACCAAAGACACAAATCCTGTTATCAAGGTACTCGACCTTAAGATTGCGAATCACAAAAGAGCCCTGATTGAAAATGTCAGCAATTTTATTCAGGCTTCAACTAATGCATTGGCTGATTTAAATCGTAAAATTAGTGAGATACAACACAACGTTAATGAACTTCCGCGAAGTGAGCGCGAATTAGTAAACATCCAGCGAAAATTTGACTTCAATGACAATGTTTACAACTATCTGTTGGAAAAGAGGGCGGAGGCGGGAATCGCTATCGCTTCAAACACAAATGAAAAAACTATTGTAGACAAGGCGCAGCAGGTCGGCGGTGGACCAGTATCGCCAAACAAGAAAATGATCATGATTCTTGCCTTTGTAAGCGGGCTTGGCATGGCTCTGGCGTTAATCGTCTTAAAGGATTTGGTCCATGACCGTATTATCACCACCGAAGACATCGAAAAAAGCACACGAATTCCAACTATCGGAACGATAGTTCATGGTACCAAGCGCGACAAGTCGTTAGGTATTGTTGTTAATGGCAAGTCAGTTCTTGCGGAGTGCTTCCGCTCGCTGCGTGTGAATCTTGAATACCTCACATTAGGTAAAGAAAAAAGTGTGATCGGAATCACGTCTTCGATCATGAGTGAAGGAAAAACATTTTGTTCGTCTAATCTGGCTGTATCCATGGCGCAAGCAGGGCGAAAAACTATTTTGATCGATGCCGATATGCGAAGACCGCAAGTAGCGAAAACTTTCAACCTAAAGAGTGAACGTGGACTTTCCAACTATTTAATTGACGCGTGTTCCTTGGAGGACATCACCATTTCAACTGATACAAAAGGTTTGGATATTATCACTTCAGGGCCCATTCCTCCGAACCCATTGGATTTAATAGGCCTACCAAAAATGGATCAATTGATTGAAGACTTGAAACGAATTTATGACATCATCATTATTGATACGCCACCGCTCGGTCCTGTTTCGGAGTACGTCATCCTAATGAAATACACCCGAGCCAATATTTGCGTGGTGCGTTCGAATCATACTAGCCGAAATCACCTTGAGAAAATAAACAAGCTATTTGACGAGAAGAAAATAAACAATGTGAGTGTTTTATTGAATGATGTTCGAATGTCTATTAACGGATACTCGCACTATGCTTACAAGTAAAATTCAAGTACAAGAAGATTAATAGCTACTTACTGATGGAGCTTGTCGCGAGTCGTTTTAGAAAATATATAGAAAACGCTTTCTGGCTGATTTTTGAAAAAGGGTTTTCTCTCTTTGTTGGATTGGTTGTGGGAATTACAGTCGCCCGATACCTGCGACCTGAGAGTTATGGTCTCTTAAATTATTCAATCAGTTTTGCTGGCATCTTTTCTGCATTTTCCACGCTTGGCATTGATCAGATAATTGTAAGGGAACTCGCGAAGGAACCTGAAAAACAAAATGAGCTTTTAGGGACCGGCTTTGTTATAAAAATTGTAGGCTCAGTTTTAATGATTGTGCTGATGATCGTAGTCATGATTTTCATGGACCGCGATGTATTTACAAATAGTCTCATCATGATCGTTGCTGCAGCGGAGATTTTCAAAGCTTTCGAAGTGATCAATTATTTCTTTCAGTCGCAAGTGATGTCAAAGTTCGTTGTGCAGGTACAACTGTTTATCAATACATTGATCAGTCTCACAAAAATCGGGCTGGTTTTTATTCATGCGCCACTCCTATGGTTTGGCATTATTGTGGTCTTGGGCTCAGTGCTGAATGCAGCCGGATTCATTTACGCGTACAAAAAACGCGAGGGAACATTATGGAGATGGGGTTTTCGTAAGCGTGTTGCGCTAGCATTATTAAGTGAATCCTGGCCGCTCGCGTTGTATGGTGTTGCCTTGAATATTCAAGCACGCATCGACCAGGTGATGTTGGGCAACATGATGAATAACTATGAAGTTGGACAATATTCCGTGGCGTTAAAATTCATTGAGATCTTTGGCTTCATGCCTATAATTTTGATGAACACGTTTATGCCGGCCGTCACCAAGGCAAAAGCTATCGGGGATGAGCTGTATAAGAGCCGATTGGTGAATTTGTACAGGTTAATGTTTTTAGCATTCTTACTAGTGGGAGTTCCTATCTATTTCTTTTCAAAAGATGTGATTGTTTTATTGTATGGTAAGGAATTTGAAGCAGCCGGATACCTTTTGTCTCTTTTTTCTTTGCGATTATTCTTTTCCAACATGGGTGTGGGAAAATCTATTTTCATCGTAAATGAAAGTTTATTCAAATACTCTTTGCTGACGGTCATTGTTGGGGCGGTCGCGAACGTTGCGTTCAACTATTTACTCATTCCGCTCTATGGACCTCAAGGTGCGATTGGTGCCAGCATGCTCTCTTTTATAGTAAGCATTTTCCTGCTTGATATTTGTTTTGAAAAAACAAGATTCAATCAGAAGCTGATGCTTCAAGGGATTTTTTCTTTCTGGAAATTAAACAACGTCGCCTAGCGAAAATATATTATGATCCGCATAAAGCCTGAACCAGAAAATCAGCTCCTCTGTCCCAAGTGTTTTCAGAAATCGTTGCTGAAAGAAATCGTGATACAGTCGACCTTTCCCATGGCAGACTGCTTTTGCGAAAATTGTGATTTTGAATTTTATCAGACATTGCCGATTGGCCATACCCTAGTTGATACACTATCGATTGATAAATCGGATAACAAACTGTATCCGCGTGACACCAAGAAATCATGGCTAACAGATGCTTTGTTAAAAGCATGTCACCGAGAAAAGCAAAGCAAGGTTTCGATAAAAAAAGTAATTTATAAGAAACATGACCATGTTGTGGTTCTCAGTGCTCTAGACTATTTATACGGGCATGTCTTATTGAAACTTTATAATTCCATTTATCATCTCGAGAACCATAAGGACCTTGGTCTTATTATCATTATCCCAAAATCATTTGAATGGCTAATTCCTAGCAATTGTGCAGAGGTGTGGGTGGTAGATCTGGCGTTAAGTGATCTGAAGTATAGTCATTCATTTATTCAAAAATTCGTGTCCGCGGAATTCGAGCGATTTAAGACAATTTATATCAGCAGGTCTTTTTCGCATCCCGATTTCAGCACTATCGATATTTCACGATTCACTGGTGTTAAGCCATTTGATATGGCCAAATTCACACAGGCTCAACCCACATTTACATTTGTCTTACGTGAGGACCGTTGGTGGCTACCCTCGACGCTCGACTATTGGTTCTATCGGTTATGCAGGAAATTCCGTATCCTGAAAATAGGTAGCCGTCTTTTGGCATTAAGACAGAATACGCTTGTAATGAGGACAATATCGTTTATCCAAAAAAAAATCCCCGATGCAAAATTTCATGCCGTTGGATTGGGGACAACAGGAAATTTCAAAGGATACGCGCACGATGATCGAAAGAGTGTTATCAATGACACGGTCGAGCGAGATTGGTGTAAAATTTATGGACGAAGCCATGTTGTAGTGGGAGTGCATGGATCCAATATGCTTTTACCAACCGCACACGCAGCAGGGTGCGTCGAAATACTTCCAGAAGACCGTTTTGGAAATATGGTGCAAGATATTTCAGTGAGGTACTCCGACAGGAAACAACTTTATTTTTATCGGTTTGCGGAACAATATGCAAGCCCTAGAACGGTTGCGAATAAAGTTATTTCGATGGTCGAAAATTTTGAAATTTTCGAAAGAAACATGTCTACCAACGTTTACCAGCCAAAGCAAGAATCGCAACAAACAGTGGGCAGTTTGAAAGACGATATTTACGCCATTCGTTGACGATGCTCATCGTTGATTTGGTCACTCGACATCCTCCAATTTTAGACTTTAAGTCACAGCTATGAGCTCCTTCATATCCACGAGTCCACTTCGCACCCCTGTTCTGTTAGTTATTTTTAACAGACCTGAAACCACAAGGATCGTTTTTGATGCAATTCGCAAAGTAAAACCGCAGCAGCTTTACATCGCCGCTGATGGACCTCGAAAAAATGTAAAGAGTGATATTAAAAATTGTGCAGAAGCAAGAAGAATAATTGAGGACGTCGATTGGGATTGCAAGGTTGAAACACTTTTCCACGATGAAAATTTAAATTGCGGCGTTGGACCATCCTCCGCCTTCAATTGGTTCTTTGAGCACGAAGAAGAGGGAATTATTTTAGAAGATGATTGCCTGCCTTCCCAAAGTTTCTTCTGGTTTTGCCAGGAGTTACTAGAACGCTATCGTCACGACTACAGGGTCATGCATATTGGCGGAAATAATTTTTTGAACAGCTGGCAGAAGGATAGCGACTACTCTTATTATTTTTCCCGATCAGGATACGTCTGGGGTTGGGCCACATGGGGCCGGGCCTGGAAAAAATTTGACTTTAAAATCAAGCGTTATGCGAAGGCGAAGCAAGATGGTCTTTTCAATTACTATTTCCTGAATCCAGTGGAAAAGATGTATCGCTTGAGAAAATTTAACAAGTCAATTGCCGGTAACGGAAATGTGAACTGGTGGGATTATCAATGGGACTTTGCGCGGTATTCAAATTCAGGTCTGGCAATTGTTCCCAACATTAATCTGGTGAAAAATATTGGCTTTGGCGAATTGGCTACACATACTACCAACGTCAATAGTAAGCGTGCTGCGATGGACGCATTGGATATAGACTTTCCATTGCGCCATCCTCCTTTTATGATTCGAGATGTTATCTCCGACAAAAGGTATTTTATAACATTGATGAAGGACAATTTTCTATCCAAGTTGAAGTCTCTTTTTAATGTACCGAAGGTTACCCCTTAAGCAAAACAAAATGAATAATTCAGATACCATAAAGCCCCTTACTACTCCGGTACTATTTATGATTTTCAACAGACCTGACACCACTCGGAGAGTGTTGGAAGGGATTCGAAAAGTAAAACCAACAAAATTGTATATCGCTGCTGATGGTCCACGCACAAATGTGAAAGAGGATACAAAAAAATGTAAGGAGGCGCGTGAGATTGCATTGCAGATCGACTGGGACTGTACGGTAACGACGTTATTCAGAGAAGAGAATCTGGGTTGTGGGAAAGGCCCGTCATCGGCGATGAGCTGGTTTTTTGAGCAGGAAGAAGAGGGCATCATTCTTGAAGATGACTGTTTGCCTTCACCCAGTTTCTTTTCCTTTTGTGCCGAGTTGTTAGAGCGGTATCGGTATGACACTCGCATTATGGAGATTGGCGGTACCAACTTTGAACACGAAAAAGTGAGAGGCAAAGAATACTCCTACTTTTTCTCTAACATGATTTATATCTGGGGTTGGGCTACCTGGAGACGGGCCTGGAAATTATACAATTATGAGATGGTTCACTACAAAGAAATAACCAACAAAAAATACCTCGATGGTCACTTTGACTTTGCTTATGAGGTTGAGCATTTCAACTACATCTTTGAAAAAATGCATACCGGTGATGAGCGAACAAGTCGCAAAACGGTTTGGGATTATCAATGGCAATTCATCTGCAAGATCAACTCAGGCCTTATTATCGTGCCGGAGAAGAACCTGGTTACGAACCTTGGGTTTGGGACTGATGCTACTAATACGAAGAATCCATTGGGTGCAGGACACGATTTGAAAATGGAAGAAATGGAATTCCCTTTGAAGCATCCAGAGTTGATCATGGTGGACAAGGGACGAGATCACCGTTACTTTAACGAAATCTGCAGCTCCAGAAGTTACAGAATGAAATCAAGCATTAAGCAATACATACCCAAACCGATCTTTGATCCCTTAAAACAATTATTTAAAACCGTTCTTCGACTTTTAACTCCTGAAAAAAATGAAAAGTCACTCACGCCTCACACGCGAATAGCAGAGAATCGGTCTTAAACAGTGTTATGTTGAGCAAACGAGACATCATCAATTTTTTATTTGTTGCAAGCTTCCCCTTGTTCGGAATAGGTACCTACATAGCAGGTGCCAGGAGTCCTTCTGGGGGATTCATGTTTTGCATCTCTGCACACCTAATAATCATTCTATTTTACCTCCTCGATATGTTTTATAAAAAGGAGTTTCAACCGAGGATAAATTCATACTACTTTTTAAACTGGCTGTACTTGCTTACTTGCATAGTCTCGGTATTCAGAGCGCTCTACAATGGGCTGCCGGAGGATAACCTGGCCATTACTATCGTAAAATGTATCGTATTCGTTGTGCCTGTAAATGCGTTCATTGTGGTGATACTTTACAACGATGACAGCGCAGAGCGAGTCACGCGTTTAACATTTCTCAGCCTGAGTTTGTTATTGTTTATGAATTTATTTGGATTTTTTGTACTCAAATTATCTAACGAGGTTCACAGCATAGAGGGGCGGTTAAACTTTCCTTTCCTGGACGGGTTTTACAGTGGCGCATGCGTCCTGACCATTCTCAACCTTATGTTGATTTATTATATGGCAAGATTACGAAACGATCCCTTCCGCTTTTCTTATCTCGCCGCCTATTTCATTCTTAATCTGGTTTGCCTTTATCTGATTAACTCAAGGCTCAACATTTTGATTTTTTTATTTGTCGCATTGCTCCTATCATTCCGTCTGATCGAAAAAACAAAAGGACTGTTTGTAACCTCTCAGTTTACCGTACCCATTCTGCTTAGTTCAGGTTTTCTCCTTTACGAGATTCTTACGCTTCCTATTTTCGTTACGATGTTGCA
>Ga0207112_1050_pt1 | contig 29786 bp, 26 predicted proteins | sample Alteio_BWMinHeat_72_FD_153549 | JGI IMG/M metagenome (GOLD analysis project Ga0207112, IMG submission 153549) | Enriched cells from forest soil in Barre Woods Harvard Forest LTER site, Petersham, Massachusetts, United States -... | ecosystem: Environmental > Terrestrial > Soil > Temperate forest >...
CGGTATCGTCACCAGTGAGACTGGCGCAGCTCTGCAGGACATCCTGACTGTACTTCGCCGCCGTTATCCCTTGGTCAGAGTTATCGTTCGCCCGGCAACAGTTCAAGGCGTGGGGGCAGAGCTTCAGATTGCCAGAGCTATCCAGGAGTTCAACCTTGTAACAGGTCCGTCTCGCGCTGAGGTACTGATCGTAGGACGTGGCGGAGGTTCGCTCGAAGATCTTTGGTCATTTAACGAAGAGGCAGTCGCCCGCGCTATCTATGCTTCGCAAATCCCAATCATCAGCGCAGTAGGGCATGAGGTTGATATCACGATCGCAGATTTCGTGGCTGACCTGCGAGCCCCGACCCCCACAGCAGCTGCCGAGCTTGCGACACCCGACCGAGATGAACTACTCGGACAACTTGGAGGAGCACTCTATAATCTTGAGCAATCAGTCATGAGCGAGCTCCGACATCTTCGTCGCGATCTTGAATCCACCGCATCCATTCGAACTTTGCGGAGTCGTTTGGTCACACAGCTTAGCCAACGCAGCGTGCAAATCGGCAATCATGAGCGTCGAATCAACTCTCGTGTAAGGAACACCCTCGAAAAACTTCACCTCACGCTCGAGCGCGATCAATCAAAACTTTCGGCGCTAAATCCTTACGGAGTTCTTGAACGTGGTTATGTGCTTGTTGAGTCATCAACTGAAGGGGTCATCTCGCGCAAATCTCAGCTCGACGGGATAACCGAGGGCAAGCTGTTATTTGCAGATGGGAAGGTGAATGTACGGTTCAACGAATAAGATTTTCGTTTCAACATTGTAACCGGATGCCATTGGAGAGGTATTCATTCGGACGCGCCTCTGCTCGTTTGCTTCGTGGTCAGTCCTCCTAAATGTAGTATTAGTCCTGGATTTGGTAGGCTTAGCACTTTCCACGAATTGAGCATGTTCCATGCTCTGTCAAGAAAGGACCATTTCCTGCGTTCGTGCCCAGAAATTCGAAAGCTTCAACCGTCCCATCCAATAGCGAATCCCCGGCCCTCGGCTCTTTTGAAACGGAGTTCGAGCGATTAAACTCGATTGTCGATCGGTTGGAAAACGGGTCAGTGAGTCTTGAGGAGATGCTGAAGCTGTATGAAGAGGGAGTGAGGCTCGCCGGAAGTCTCGCGAAATTGCTGACGGAAGCAGAACTGCGGGTTGAGAAGCTCTCACGCGTGCACGAAGAAATGACTACTGCCGCACCCGAGGATGACGACGAAACGTATCTTCTTGAATAGCGTAGTGGAAGTGCATGCCCTGCCTAACGAATAACAGATGATAGAGCCAATTTCGGATTTCGAAGCGTACCCGTATCTGAAGAACATCAACGTTCCGGAAGATTTGCGCAAGCTGCAGATCTCGGATCTGCGCGGTGTTTCGAATGATGTTCGCGAATTTCTAGTAGATACTATTTCGCAGATCGGCGGACACTTCGGTGCTGGGCTCGGCACCGTTGAGTTAAGCGTAGCGCTCCACTATGCGCTCGACACCCCACGCGACAAAGTTATCTGGGATGTCGGACATCAGGCCTATCCACATAAGATCCTCACTGGACGTAAAGAACTTCTCCACACAATTCGTCAGAAGGAGGGGCTCGCGCCGTTTCTTCGTCGAGAAGAAAGTGAATACGATGTCTTCGGCGCCGGCCATGCATCGACATCGATCAGTGCTGCGCTTGGTATTGCTGCGGCGCGTGACTTTCAGGGCGAGGACTACAAAGTCGTTGCGGTGATCGGAGATGGTTCGATGACTGGTGGCATGGCATACGAAGCGCTGAACAACTGCGGCATTCTTGGTAAGAATGTTCTCGTCATCCTCAATGACAATCGCATGTCTATTGCACCCAACGTATGGGCTCTGCATAATTACTTTAACACACTCATCACGAATCCCACGGTTCGTAAATTCAAGGACACAGTGTGGGACGTTGCTGGAAAGATCGGTAACAACGGCGATCGGTTGCGTTTTGCAGGTAGCAAGCTCGTTGATGGCATGAAAGCGGTCATGACACCAGGGATGATGTTCGAAGCGCTTGGCTTCAAATATTTTGGTCCGGTCAACGGCCACAATGTGGTCAAGCTCGTAGAGATGTTGAATTTTCTCAAGCAGGAAAAGGGTCCGCTGCTTCTGCATGTGATCTCTGAAAAAGGGAAGGGCTACAAGCCTGCCGAATCGCATGTGCAGCGCTATCATGCCGCTGGCGGTGCCTTCGATAAGATCACCGGCACAGCGATCGCCAAGCCCGTGACAGCGCCGCAGCCACCTGAGTACATGAAGGTATTCGGTAACGCAATGGTCGAGATCTGCAAGACCAATCCGAAAGTTGTTGGCATCACTGCTGCGATGCCCGATGGGACGGGTCTGAATATTCTGCAGAAAGAATTGCCGGATCGAGTGTTTGATGTAGGTATCGCAGAGCAGCATGCAGTGACGTTCGCCGCTGGAATGGCGACGCAAGGGTTTACGCCGGTCTGCGCAATCTATTCAACGTTCAGTCAGCGTGCGTTCGATCAGATCATTCACGATGTTTCCATACAGAAGCTGAATGTGATCTTTGCGATGGACCGCGCCGGACTGGTTGGCGCCGACGGCCCAACGCATCATGGTGTCTTTGATCTTTCCTACCTGCGTCTGATTCCAAACATGACGATCATGGTACCGAAGGACGAGCAAGAACTGCGCGATATGCTCTTCACTGCGACCGAATATCGACAAGGTCCGATCGCGCTGCGTTTCCCACGAGGCGCGGGCGTTGGTGTGGCGCTGGCTGCTACCGGATTCCAGAAGTTGGCAATCGGTGAGGGCGAAATGCTGAAGGATGGCAACAAAGTCGCGATCGTCGGCGTTGGTCCGATGCTCTCGCAGGCGATGAAAGCCGCTGAGGATCTGGATCATGAGGGGATATCCACAGCGGTATTCAATGCGCGTTTCGTGAAGCCGATCGACGCCGCGCTACTTGATGGCATTGCCGAGCGCTTCACGCACGTCCTTACACTCGAAGAAAATTCTGTGGTCGGCGGCTTTGGTGCTGCAGTGCTTGAGCACTTCGCTAGGACTGACGCTCATCCACACGTGCGGTTACTTGGCGTTCCGGATCATTTCATTGAGCATGGCGCACCGGGTGAGTTGCAAAAGGAGATCGGTCTGGACCGCGTCGGAATCGTGAATGCGGTTCGAGAGTTGGTCGCTGTATCTGTCAACGAAACGATTAAAGTTGGTTGATCGAAGGATGAAGTTTACCTGGCAACTTGCGGTTTCCATTCTCTCTGGTCTGGCTGCTGTTGGTTATATCATTAATTTCGTTGCCAACAACGGATACAACCGTCCAGCGCTTCTCTTTGCTTGGATCGCAGTACTGATCGCGCTTGCAATGTATCAGCAGCACCGGAAGGTCAATGCGCGCACGATAGCAATGCGAGAGAAACAGCGCGAAGAAAAAGAATTCGAAGAGTGGTCACGATCACAACAGTCGTGACCTGACTCATTATTCTACTCCCAGTCCTCTCAATTTCTCCTTAAACTCTTCCATCTCTCGCTTCGTAAACGTTGGCCCCGGAGCTGGCAGAGCCGCTGTCACATCTTCGAGCGAAAGCTTTTTACAGAGCACTTCTTTTAAGACTCGCATTTCCTGGCCGCTCAGCGAGATCGCGTCGACCCAATAATCATTGAACGCTTCGAACGCTTGCGGAAAATATTGGCTTGCGATCGCATGGATCGCATCCGCAAATTCCCTAATTTCCCATTGTGCATTCGGCGCCATGCGCAGATGCAGAAAGCGAAACCAGTTGAGCAGATTGCCGGTCACAATGAACGTTGAGAAATGCGAGACCGGCATGTTCAGCCGGGCAAGCTCGCGCGCCACGTTGTGCTCCTGAATAAGCGAATCGTACGTGGTTTCAAATTCATCCTGCTCTTTCTTCCAACTCACACGAAATTGCTCCGCGTCAGGATGCACATCGCCGGAACCCTGCGCATTGCTCTTCGCCTGATAGGCGACGCGCTCCTTCTCTGGAAGATAATAAAGCGGATCCAACTGCTTGTAACGGCCCGACTCCTCATTATAACTAAACGTACGATGCCGAAACCACTCGCGAATAACCAGGATCGGCGCGCGAACCTCGAACTTCAGAATGCTGCCTTCGAACGGCGTCGTGTGCTTGTGTCGAAGTAGGAATCGGATCAGGATCTTTTGCTGATCGGCCGTCCGCGCGGCTGATCCAGTTGATATCCTCGCATCAGTGTCCGGAGTGCTATCATCTCCAAGCACTCCGAGCAGTTTTACGTATCCATTATCGAGAACCTGTTTTTCGTTGACGAAGGCAGAGTTGAGCATGCAGTCTGATTGAGACGTCTTTACGCCACAAAAATACCACAGGCTTTTGTCTAGGAAGCGAGGAGGAAAACATTTGAGGTTCCAGCAAACTGCGAAATGCAGCAGCAATCAATTACGCGCTGTACTCGGCATCCACTGCACAGTAACCCCATTGCTACCACCCGGACCTGAATAGGCGCCGAAGGAAAGATTATTGCAGCTTATGCGGTGGAACTCTGGAATAAGAATTCCGCATAGCGCCCCGATTCCCAATCCCGTGAGAATATCCGATGGAAAATGATCATGTGCTTTGATGCGGAAATACCCCATGAGCAGAGGCGGTAGCGTGGCTGCTGCATAGAGCCAATACTTATCCATGCCCATCTCGGGATGGTAGTCGGAATAGACCTTCGCGAAAAAGAATGTTGCGACCGACGCGGTGGCAACATGTCCGCTATAGAACGAATTGCGGTGATTGCCGTCGCGGCGGTAATCACGTGTTTGCGATTCGTCATAGACGCTCGGACGAAACCTACTTTGAAATTGCGGACCCATTGGACTCGCAACATAGATCGAGATCGTCACAGCTGTGGCCTCAGCATACATCAGAAGTATGTGCCCCCAGTCCTCCTTTATCCTATCAGTAAAGAGGAAAGCAAGCGGGACCACCGCTGAAGCTCCCTGCATAATGGTCGAAAGCGTCTCAAGCTGTGCTACGTCGATGGTCTGAACATCGAGCGCCCATCGGTCAAAGCCGTTGATAATATCACGGTTAAGCGCATCGAACTCTTTATTAGTGATCTCTGGCTTGAACCTTATCCCATTGAGCGCCAGAAGACCAATCGCTCCACCGGCAACGGTAATGGCTCCATCTACCCATGGATTCACATTGTACACCCTCGAATTCGGTGCGACCACTCTGCCAGCAACGGAATCCTCCGGCACTACACGCACAGCAGCCGTACTTCGCTCTACAGACTTCATGTGCAGCGCAGTTTCAGGAGTCCGAAACTGCGCATGAGATGTACTTGCAATTAAAAGAAACACGAATGCCAGAGAAATTTTCATAAAATGCTAGATAAACTGCGTTTGGAGATCACTCTTTCGAAAAGTTATTCCACGTCCACTGAAGAAATATTCTCTGTTCAGTGCGCGTAATTGAGTATGCTGGGAGGGTCGGCGACGTTCGGTCGCTAAAAAAGATGGAATGTTCGAATCCGATCCCAAGATTCTTCCAAACGTTGAATGATACCCTTGGCCGAATAAGTGCAAGACGGTTATCTCCAGGCACGCCATAGAAGGAATGCAAGTAGTAGTAGTATGCAGTCAAATTAAGATCCACCGTTCCGGGTCCAATGACGAATCCGAACTCGCCAAGGGCCTGAGCACCATAGTCGAAGTTATAGTCGCGTTGCTGGGTGGTATCGATCGGTGCAAATCCGGCATTGTTTCCTGCAAATGGTACAGCACTCAAGAACAAGTTACCATAGATGCTGTGATATTCGGAAACGGGCGTTCGAGTGACGAAGCCTACGCCGATAGCAGCATCGCCCAATTCGAATGCGGTGTTATCGAAATAGTTGAAGTGCTGGAAGATGCCGAATCGGGTGTCTATTGGTCCGAGCTGAGTTGGCGTTCCGGTGATTAACCCATATCCATTGACGCCGCCGATCAACTTGCGCTGATAGCCATTGGTCAATTCGGCGCCAAGCTTAAAATTACTGAACGGTTTCGTATCATCGGTTTGAAACGGATCTCCGTATTCAATTTGAAGATTAATATCCGCCTTGACCGGGCCTGTACCAAACGAACTGGCATCGTTGACAAGAACGGTACCAACCGCCAGCCGAACATCGGTCGGCTCCCGTTCAAGTGTCGGATTCTCCGATACAGAATAGAGCTTTCCAGTAATGAGTCGGGAAAAGAATCTGGAGGGACTGAGCACGGCCACGGCAGCTTCTCGCCACGCGCGTTCAGGCCCTGTCTTGGAATCATCAATAATATTCGAAGTCAGGCGGTACGTTGCCTCCCCAACGAATGTGCCGTTGATGGTAGTATTGATCAAGTCGCCCCACGAGGGTTGATCATTTTCGAAGAAAAACTTCCACTCCGCAGATCCGAAGAGAGCAAATGGAATGCTCTCCCAGTACGTATAGCCGACGGAGCGCGCATCCATGAAATAGCCACCGCCGGTATATGGATGAAAGAAGAAGTCATTGCCGAATCGGTCGCTATCTTCCCACGTCATTCCTCGTTGGAAATTGTAAGCCCAAGTCGCCGGGCTGACTTTCGAAAAATCGAAATTGAAGATAAAACGATCAACCAGCCACAGCGCAATATTCGACGCCGTGATCTTGATCAATGGAAGATAGATCGGCGATTTGCCGTAATAGCCTGTGTCGTCGCTAAAAAGAATGCCAACAGCCTTCTTTACCGCCCCGGTATCCATCTCCTCATCAGAATGATTGTATGCGTGGGTATGTGAGGTGAACGCTGGCATAAGTCTACTCTCCGAAGACTGATGTGATGTCGAGTCCGCGTTAAGCGTTTGGGCCGAAGCCTGAAGCACGAGAGTTGTGCTAAGTATAAAGCTGAGTATTGACGGGAATATCCAAGTTCTCATAAAGCTGATCGGTTGAGTACCTTGCCTTATTTTTTCAGACGGAATGTGTTGTCAGCTCCTGCAAGATTGTGCCAAAGAGTTAATCGTTGGGTAACAAAACGCTCGCAACCCCGCTAACTCATCAGTTCATTGACTTTATCGAACAAGACTGACATGAGTCACAATACGCAGACTCAGGAAGGAATGACTTTATTGAAACGCGGCATCAACAAATGGACGGGCTTGTAGCAAGTATGAAAGATGAGCGCATGCTTCAGCTTGCGTTCAAGGGGTTGGGGATGAGGGCGGTGGGGCTTGTAGCAAGTATGAAGTATGAAGTATGAATTATGAAGTATGAAGGGTAGCGCTAGCTCATCATGATTCATTCTTTTTCCAGCTCCGTTAGGAGCGAAATATTTGTAGCCCGGAGTGGAGTCCGAAGGACGGAACTCCGGGTTGAGGAAGGATAAAAATATTCAGAGCTCCGTCAGGAGCGGCATAATTGGGCACGTCTGAATTATGAAGTATGATGGATTGTACCATCGAATCATCATTCGTTCGTTATTCCAGCTCCGCTAGGAGCGACATATTTGTAGCCCGGAGTGTAGTCCGAAGGACGGAACTCCGGGTTGACGATGGAAAAAATATTCAGAGCTCCGCAGGAGCGGCATATGAATCCTGCATTCCTATGTCGCTCCACCCTGGGCTACAAATATGTCGCTCCTAACGGAGCTGGATCTACCTCGCAATCAAAAGCTTCTGCGTAACAACCGACGCATTCGTCTCAAGTCGGAGAAAGTAAATCCCCGAGAGGAGCGATTGCGTTTTGATACTCGCCGTGTGTTCGCCCGAAGCGAGACTTCCCACCATCGGGACCTCGATGGTTCTACCCAGCAGATCTAATAGTTCAAGCCGCACATGCATCGCATGCGTGAGGGTTAAATCCACCTGAGTCTGATTCTTCGCAGGGTTCGGAAAGCAGGTGAGCGTAGCGCTGGCAGGCAAAGCCTGCTTCACTCCAGATTGCCCTAAAGGCATATCGATCAACGAGCGGAAGAGACCTTTGTCGCGTGTTCCCGCATACAGCTTACCACCTCGCTGCACATTCAGGCAATTGATATCAAGTGACCCGAGTCCACCGTTCACACCCGAGAAGCTTGCACCGTGATCAGTTGAGGCGTATACACCGGTTCCATGCGTCCCAACCCATACCGTCCCATCGGGCGAAGCTGCGATCGCGGAAATGGCAGCTCCAAAATTATGAATACGCTGCCAGGAGTAGCCGAGATCGGTTGACTCGTACAGTTTGTTATCAACCCCAGTGAAGTAGTTACCATCGACATCGACGCCAGACGCCATGGGCCTCGAGGTCGAATCGAACGCAGTAAGCGTACAGCCGGGGGTCTCGCCTCGGCCTGTCGAGTCGATCAAGATCCCATCGGCACATACGTTTCCATTCCAATTGCCCGCGATTGTCTCGAGTCCGGTCACGCCCTGCCAGGTGTTTCCGTGATCGTTCGAACGAAGCACTTGCCAGGAATAAGAATAATCGTACATTTCCATCGACCTGTATCGTCCAATCGCAAAAAGTCTTCCAGTGTTCGAAGCCCAAAATCTATCCGGATCCAACGATTCATACTTATTAGAATAGTTATCGCCTGATGCCAATACTGTTACAGAGCGCCCACTCCAAGAACCATCCCGAAACGTATAAAGGCTGGAAGGACTTATCGTATAGATCAGTCCAAAATCGTCTATTTGGAAAATATAGGCTAGAGTGTCGGGACCGTATATTTTTGACCAAAAGCCTCCTCGATCAATTGATGCAAGTCCCCGACCTTCAAACGATGCAATAACCTTAGTAGAATTCGAGCTAAGGTACTGAATGCCGCTATCTCGCAGTGCAGTCGCTTGCCAGTACGTGGGCTCGTTCATGCGACGAACAGTTAATTGTAATGGTACATGCAGGCTATCTAACCGCAAGCTGCCATTGATGTCAATGAGACTACCGTAAAAGGCCAGGTCATCCTTGTAGACCCCACCTCCTAGCGCTGAGCCGGACACGAAAAATTCAATAGAGCTGTCGGTCCGGCTTGTTTCGCGAAGCCGAAAAGGTAGGCCTATCGACGTATACCGAAAGTTAGACATATTCCGTGGCAGGTGAACCAGGAGTCTGATGCTATCCGCCGTACTTGGGTCGGTCACGAAGTCAATCGAGTTTGGTGTCGCAGATGCCTCCCAGGAAAAGGGCTCAGGACCAAGGTCAACACTAATGGTCTCCGTGTCGATAGTTACTTTCGTACCCGTTGTGACGCGAGTGAGTATCATCGCATTTGAATAGCCGTCAGAATATGTCGGCCCGTGTTGGCTACTGATTCTGTAAGTCAAATGCTTCTTGCGCTCGAATGCTTTCGCGGTATAGTGTGATATTTCATTGGCCCCATCGAATACCTTGAGAACAAAAGCATGCGCCGTATCGGAGAGAATCAGCCAATCGCTGTACGTTGTCTGTGCTGCTACGTTATTATCGAATAATAGCATCCCCGAACCGAACCAGCCATGTCTTGAGGCGTCACCAGTCAGATCGAGCGTCCAAATATGAGGTCTGATGCGCACGAGAGAATCCGAAAGACCTTGCCCAACATATACCGGCGTCCAAGACCCGCCCTGACAGCAGACGAATCGGCCGTGATACCCAAATTGCAAATAAACGTAGGCCGTATCAAGTTGCAAGCTGGTATCGGTGGGGATGAATAGCACGGGTACGTATTCGCTATAGTGTGAGACTCGATCCGCTGGATATTCGATGATGAAGTGGCTGTTCTTGCCATTCGCGTAAAAATCAATGAGGCAGCTGGGGTCGCAAATCCGAATCGAGTTAACGACACCAGTATCCCCGACAATCACTGCATCACCGACCGCTTGCGCCTGGGAGGCAATCGGTATCAGGAGTAAGAAAAAGATGAAGAGGAGGCGAACGTTCATGCTAATAATCGGTCAGATGAGGTCCTGAATCATTGACAATCTCTATAGCCGAATAACAGTTGCGAAAAACGGGTGCACAAATTTGTGCCTTCTTATTCTGGAACACTGTGTTGCTATATGTTGTCCGAATATGCTGAAGCCACGCAATCCCATTTCAAAACGCACGATGACGAATCGACTCCTCCTTTTGGCGGTGATATGCATCGTTCTCTCTGCGCGATCAACCCACGCACAATCGGTCAATCCCGATGATAAAAATTGGGATTCCCGTTTCACGCTTCCAACGACCGATGGCACGATCGAATGCATGATCGGCGGACCTGACGGTACGCTCTACATCGGCGGCAATTTCAACTATGTAGAGGGCACGCTGGTAAAGGGTTTGGCCAAGTGGGAGGGTCACAGTTGGAGTACGGTCGGCGATTGGGCGGGTGGTGACGTTCGAAAGTTGGTTTTTTGGAATGCACAGCTTTATGCTGCTGGTGCCTATTTTCAGCTCGGCGACTCCCTGCAGCCAGTGGCGAGGTTGGAGGGGTCAACATGGAAGTCGATCGGCAATAGATTTTGGGCTCATGATAGCGTCCGCGTCTGGCCCCCTGGCATATATGAGTTGGCTCCTTTTAGAGGGCGGCTTTGGGCCGTCGGCAGTTTTGATACTTCGAGTGACGGGGCTCGTTATCAAGGCATTGCTACATGGGATGGAACTCGGTGGGCTTCAACCTCCAACAATTTACCTGTAGATTCTATTGAGCGGTTAGTAAATTACAGCCATCTCGCTTCGATTGATTCTTCGCTGTATCTAGCTCTTCCTATTTACCTTAACAGTAATCCTATTCAACTGCTCAAACAATGGGACGAGATCTCCCAATCGTGGCTGACACTTGACAGTGGTCATGGCTTGATCAGTTCGCTCGTTCCCTTCAACCATTCATTGATTGCGAGCGGGTCATTTAGACTAAATGATTTGCCGATCGCAAAATGGGATGGGAAAGGCTGGGCTGAATTTGGCAAACCAAAGGAGCAGCTATTTGGGGTGGTTTCGAATCTGTTTGTCGACGGAGAACGTCTACTCGCGGTCGGTCAGTTAACACAATCAGGTGCTACTCCAGCTTATTCTATTGGAACTTGGACGGGCAGGGGTTGGTCGGTTGCGATGGACCTTGTCGATACGATTGAGGGCAACACGATACCGGTGTCCCTGATTACAAAAGCCGGCAGTAAATACTTTTGCGCGCATAGTGCGAGTAAATACGCTTTGCGGAATCAGCATAGTTTTTCTGGCGAGGGAGTCTTTGGTGTTTTTCAATGGAGTGATTCGATATGGACTGTGATTCAATCCGACTCAAGTCTCGGCCTTGATGGTTTCGTGGCAGGGCTCACGGGATATAACGGTCTCCTTTGCGTCTGGGGTACCATGATACGTGTTGGAAGAACCAAGCTGGATTATTTGCTTTTCTGGGACGGCAACAAGTGGAGTGACGCCGGCCTATCAATGGATTCGATACCACGTTGTGTTGCTTCGTTCAACAATAAGCTTTATGTGGCAGGCAAGATCAGCATGCCGGGCAGAGCCCAAGAAGTTACGCTTGCATCATGGGATGGGCATGTATGGCGGGCAATCGATAGTGCAATACTCATTGAACAAATTGTTGGCAGTGGCAATGCGCTCTATGCCACTGATGAGCGATACCTTTATGACGTCACCGATTCTGGACTACGATTTGACAGTTATCTCGGCTGGTATCCTGACTATCAGACGATACAAATTGCACTCGATAGTAATAAAGGATTCTACCGCGCAGATTACGGCTACTCGCAGGGAAGAGTCTTATTTGGCACAACCAGTAAATTATGGGACTCTGTAGGACCAATTTCGGATTACTGGCGCACCTTCCTCACTGCTGTGAAGGATACTATGCAAGTTGTGTCTGGCAAATCCGTTGATCGGTACGTTCGTGGGCTACATTGGAGTTCTGATACACTCGATCACTATTTGACTTCTCTAGCCAGCTCTGGCGACGAACTTTTTGCCTCGGTACAAAGTGAATCATGGCCCTATCCCGAAGTGGTTGGGAAGCTTCGAGGTCATGATCTCGAGAGGTACGGCTCTCCAATCGATTGTAATTATCTTCCTGCATTGGCTGCGTACCGAGGAGATCTCGTTGTTGGTGGGGATGTCCGTCATGCCGGAACACATCCATCCTACGGCATAGCCATCTATCATCGACCAGCGCAGAGTGTTGCGCCAAGTCATTCTACACCTGCTTCGCCAGCGCATCTCTTAGTTTATCCGAATCCCGTTTCGGAGCAAGCTACGATTTCGCTCGTGCGCGCTCAGGACGGGCCGATCGAAGTTTCGTTGTACGATGAACTAGGAAGGCGTCGGCTCTCGCAGGTGGAGCAAGGGTATCGGTCCGGTCTGCGATCCATCAATCTCAAGACCTCCAACCTATCGAATGGAGTCTATCGTTGTGTTGTGACTGCGGGACAAATCACGGCAAACGCTTCGATCGTGGTGATGCACTGACTTGCGGTGCTCCTAAGCCAGAGTATGGAGCACGCGGGACCTACCCTCGGGCATCTATGTCGCAGTACTGCGTTATGGAAACAGCGTTAAAACATTGCGGCTCTCGGTTCTCAAATAATATGAACACACGGATCGTAATCAATTCAAGTATTCTGTTTCTGCTGTTGCTCGTAGGAGGATCATGTAAACATGATCCTCCGACTGGGATACATACATGTGACACCTGCAACATCGATACTTCACATCATACAACCTCCAACGATAGCACCTCACACAACTTCACGTGGGCGCAATCGACCATTTCAGGTGAAGCGGGTCTGACTGGTTGCTGGGTCTTCGGTCCGAGAAATATTTATGTTGTTGGTGGAGGTGTTCACAAATACGATGGAGTCTCGTGGAAAAATGTTTCGCCAAATTCGATTCATGGCTCGCTGGATGGCTTGCTGAGTGGATCATCCATGTTTGCCTTCAGCGAAGGCGACTATTGGCTAACTGATGGATTTCCCATTCGAGTTGGGAACGGTGTAGGGATTGAGCATCGCATGGACTCTCTCGGAAATCCATACCTTCATTCCTCCTGGGGCACCTCAAGCTCGAACATGTACTCCGTTGGTGATGGCGGGACGATCCTGCATTTCGATGGGACGAAGTGGACGAAGATGCAATCGGGGACGATTCGTGATTTGGTGACCATTTGGGGCACCAATGGCAATAACATTTGGGCAGGGGGATTCAAAAACTCAACAGATGAATCAGTTCTCCTCCATTATGACGGCATATCCTGGCATTCTATTGATTTATCAACAGTCGGTAATATCAGCCCTCATGCCCATGTGATCAATGCAGCGTGGACGGTGGATAGCGCTGGTACTTCGCTTGCCGCGACAGCCGGGACGTCGCTTTGGAGAACTTCGAATGGAACACAATGGCGATGTGACAGCTCACTCTTGCCAAACTCATTGCAGGGCAATGGCTTTGTAACGCTTTACTACCTTCACGGCAATAGTATCAATGACTATGTTGCCGAAGGCAGTTGGGGGTGGGTTGGGCACTGGAACGGTCGCTCATGGAAGCGATTCGATGAACTCTATGATCCTCAGATATCGGACTTCCTTGCCGGTGGAATTCATATAAAGGACAATACTATCTGCGCAGTAGGAGAAAAGAACGGCCAAGCCTGGATCGCCATCGGGCAGCGGAAGTGATTCGCTACTTACTGCCCTCCTTTTTTCACGTTGTTCATCCTTGCAGGAATTATGTCGTCTTAAAATGTTCAGGAGCTGCGAGTTAATGCCATAATTCGTGAAACTTTAAGGCTTTCAGATACGTTTAGTTTGATGTTGGCGGTTGTCCCGCATTTTAGTCCGACCCTTCCAGTCTGATGTCCTTTGAGAAGTTTTAAGGCGAGCTAAATCTCGCGCTACGCCGATTCCCGCCTTCGCGGGAATGACAGCGATGCGGGGCTTGGTGCGTGAAGCAGGGAGAGCGACTCAGGGTCATTCCCGCGAATGCGGAATCCATCCGTGCGACCTTCCATCTCGCATGGATTCTGACCTCCGCGGGAATGACAGCGAGATGGGGCTAAGGGCGCAAAACGCGATTGAGTAACGCTTCTGACTTTCCCGCGAACGCGGGAATCCATCCCCTAACACATTGATCAATTATTTGAGTATTGAAAGAGTACTACGTTTACATACTTGCGAGCAAACGCAATGGGACTCTGTATGTTGGCGTCACAAATGATCTTGACCGGAGAGTGGCGGAGCACAAACAGGGAATCACCGAAGGCTTCACGAAACGGTATGGAGTCCACCTGTTAGTACACGCTGAAACTTACTCCGATATCAACGATGCGATAGTCCGTGAGAAGCGATTGAAAAAATGGAACCGACGATGGAAAATAGATTTGATTGAGAAGACGAACCCTGATTGGGTTGATCTAATGGGAGCCAGCCATGGCAGGGATTTCAAGGATGTGGAGCAAACCGCGCGAAGCGCAGAAGATAGGTGATCGTGTCATTCCCGCGAATGCGGGAATCCATCCCCTAGGAACTGCCATCCTGCATGGATTCCCGCCTCCGCGGAATGACAGCGAGGCAAATTGAACGCGCGAAGCGCCCCGGATAGGCAGCCGTGTCATTTCCCGCGAACGCGGGAATCCATCCCCCGACAATACCTATTAGTTTTCTGCAAGAAGGAGAATTATGAATTTCGGATTTACACACACGGAGTTGCAAATTCCGAATTGCCGATTCTGATCCAGAATCGAAGGTGGGAGTTCTGATTATGAATAACGCATTTACACACTCACTCCTCAAGCTTAACCTCATCCCAGAACCGATCGAGCTCTTCCAGGGTGAAGGACTTCATCGGTCGGCCGGTGGCTTCGGCTTTTTTTTCTACCTGGCGGAAGCGGCGTTCGAATTTTTGGGTGGCTTCTCGGAGGGTGCCTTCGGGTTCGATTCCTTCGTGGCGGGCGATGTTGACTAAGGCAAAGAGGAGATCGCCGAACTCTTCGGTACGGCGTTCGAGTGAGGTCTCCTGTTCGAACTCATGTATCTCTTCGCGTACTTTTTTCCAAACACTTTTCTTTTCTGTCCAGTCGAACCCGACTTTTGATGCCTTTTCTTGTATACGAGAGGCTCTTTGCAGTGATGGCAATGATGCGGGTACACCGTCCAAAACGCTGATTCTGCCTGATTCTCGCCGTTTTAGCTGCTCCCAGTTGTGGCTTACTTCCTCTGGCGAACCCACTTTTACATTGGCAAAAACATGCGGATGACGGTAGATCAGCTTGTCAGTTTCCGCTTGAATCACGCTGGCAAGGTCGAATTCACCTGTTTCGAGTCCTATTTCGGAATGGAATAGGATGTGTAGCAAGATATCACCGAGTTCTTTTTTTAGTTCAGTGTAGTCTCTACTATCTATTGCCTCGAGGACTTCGTACGCTTCTTCGACAAGCATAGGCCGCAGAGAATCGTGAGTTTGCTCACGATCCCACGGACATTCTGCTCTTAGCCTTCTTACAATGGCAATGAGCGAAAGAAACCGGGCTGCTGCCAGTTCATCCTGAACAGATGGAGGGTTGTGTTTGAGGTGTTCGGATTGCACTTATCACGATCGTCGATAGAAGACAGGATTTCTGGTCTTTCCAGAAGTTAAGGAGAGAGCTTAACGCAGAGAGAAGAGTCGAAGTTTGCTCAACGTGGTGATCAATCGTTTACTGCCACCTCTGCATTGAAGAGCTCAACTCAAGTTTATTCAGATCTGACTCGCTTCATTTTTTAGAGATACTTTCATGGCAACAACAGAATCTGTCATGCCGAGACCAGGAAGAGTTGCACCGAAGCCGATCACCGGCCGCAAGACGCAAAAGCCTTCCAACGCTCCGGTACTCTTACTCACCCTTATCGGTGTAGTGCTCGTGCATGCGCTCTTCTGCGTCGGCGTCTCTGCGTATGCAGGTGGACCGAAGAACGTTATCTGGAGTCTCTGGGGCTATGAGGCCCACGTGATCTTCGGAGAGGCCCAGTTCGACATCAACATGGTGTTGAGCTTTATTCCGTTCGACGTACTCTTCGGCTTTGCCCTCGCAGTGATCGTCGGATTCATGGTACGCCTGCCGTTCTTCCGCGATCGTGTCTATCATACGATCGTCGATGTGAAGAAGCGCCTGATGTTGCAGCTCTCTGCCTCTGCAGATGAAGTTGAGTCGATCATCAAGAACGACCCAGAGAACAACACACGCCTGCTTGCACGTCGTGAGGACATCAATATTGAATCCGTCCAGAGCGAGATCGACGCGATCAACGGTGCACAGCGCTATCTCGATGGCAAGGGCTCGTGGATGACGGGTCTGTCGATGTATATGAAGTATCACTTCGTTGAAGAGTACGCGAACAAGGTACAGGGCGCGGCTTACGGCGGAGCAGCATTCCTTATTATCGTCGTCGGTATTCGCGGACTAAAGTTCATTCCTGCGCAGAAGCCGTCGTTCATTCTCTTCGCACTTGGCGTTGAGTTTACGATGCTCACGTTGCTTGCTGTGACGTTGATCTTCACCGAAGAAGAAGAGCGTACGGATCGCATATTGAAGCAGATGGTCGATGCCGTCAAGGGCGGTAAGGGCAAAGCAGCAGTTGCAGCCTACGAACAAGAGCAGCAGCTTGGGCTTACGCGTTCTGACTATGAACGTATCGTGACCGAACGCTTCGACCTCAAGATCCAGGAGATCATCGCTGACAAGGATGATAGCGCATTAAAGAGAATCGCTCTCGACTTGATCGCGAGAGGTTAAGGTATAGCGTGCTTGTAATAAGTGTAAGCCCTGGAGTCGCATCCGGGGCTTTCCTGTCTTAATGGAGGTTCACTATGGCGTGGGTCATCACGCGTGCCTGTTCGGATTGTGTGGATGTCTCCTGCGTGTTAGTCTGTCCGGTGGACTGTATTTACGAATTGGTCGTCCCGGACCCCAAGTACCGTAACCAGCTCTTCATCGCTCCCGATGAGTGCATCGATTGTGCCCTCTGTGCCCCAGAATGCCCCTGGGAGGCGATCTATCACGACCAATCCATGCCTGATGTCTTCCTGGAAGACGTGGCGATCAACCGGCAAGTCTTCCATGACCACCCTAAACGTGACTTTACCACGGTTCCCCTTCCGCAAACTGCCCTACCTACTCGAGAGGAGGTGGAAGCGAATCTCAGGAAATGGGGTTTTGAACGAAGCTAATTACGACAAATTCATCGTTGCTGGTGTGATTCGTGCTGCATATGAGTGTCTTATTCTAAAGTAGCAGGAATAGTCATCGATAGAATTAGATGAGCTTGGGGCTCTGATTACGATCGAAGTGATATCTGAATCCAGAGGAGAGTATCTCGAGGCAGCGACAGTCGCGCGATTTATCGAAGGGGATATGGACGGGTTTCGCCAGGTGTACGCCAAGTATCGCCAGCGAGTGCTGACCTATTGTCTCTATTATATGGGCGATCAAGCCTTAGCCGAAGATGCCTTTCAGGAGATCTTCACGCGCGCCTATACGCGCAGGCAACAGTTGCGCGAGACGAGAGCGCTGACTACCTGGCTGATCTCGATCACCAGAAGTGTCTGCCTTAACATGTTGCGGACTTCGGTCTACACGCCGAACTTCGTTTCGATCGATCAGCAAGGTCAAGGCTCGCGCGTCTTCTCCAAAGTTTCGACGGACCCATCCAGGTTGGATGGCATTGACGATGAGTTGTTGTCTGCACTTTCAAAGCTCCGCCCGATCTATCGCGATGCTCTGCTGCTATGTGAATTGGAAGGCTATTCCTACCAAGAGATCGCTTCGATCAGCAGCACGACCGTACACAACGTGCAGGTGCGGGTGACGCGCGCAAAGCAGCAGTTACGTGAACTTTTGACACCGACAGACTCCCCAGTACCGAAACGGCGCCGAGCGAAAGAAAAAGAGGCGCACGCCCAATTGACGAAAGCTCTCTTGAACTCTGGACTGATTGACTTGCGAGGTGGTTCTTTATGATATTGATAGAAGATGCGATCATCGCTTATTTTGATAAGCGACTTTCCGATGCCGAGCGCGCAGACCTGCTACAGCAGGTAAGTGCGAACCCAGAGCACCGGAAATTATTTCAGCAGCACGAAGCACTGCGAGGACGAATGCAACTGGCGCGAGCCAATGTCTCCGTTCAACCTCACATTGAAGATGGACTGTTCTCGAGGATCGCTGCGCTGCAGCCAAAAGTAAGACCATTGATTCCTGCCTTCGCGAGAATCCCAATGAGTGCTTATGCGACGCTCGCTCTTGCAACGATCGCAACACTCTATTTTGCTGTGCCAAATATGGTTCAGCGTAATGAGCAGCTCTCAGGTGTTGAAGTTCATTCGAGCGTCACCAGGACATCGGAAGTATCAAGCAAAGCGACATTGAAGAACGGTGCGGAATCCGTAGCAACCGCTGCTACTCATTCGACGAGAGTAAAGTCGGTACCACAGAGCCAGATTACATCTGACCGTGAGCAGTTTGCGGTCAAAGAAAATGTGAAGAATCCCGCTGCCGTCGAACCAACAATTGCGCCTATTGGCTTAGCGGCGAAAGCTCCCCATGAGGTTGCGATTGAGAGCAGGTTAGTTGGTCCGAGTGACGCTATGCTCCATGCCAGCGGTGCGACTCTGGTTAGCGAATCGCATTCATTCGAATTCTCGCTTGAAGGGACGAACGGCACTGTCTATCCAACCGGCATGCATCATATGTGGGACGCATCCGGCGCCCGTGCATCCGTTGGTTATTTCATCACGCCCTCAAACCTTATCGGACTTCGAGTTTCAGGACTGAGCGTCCGGACTTCGCCCATCGCAATCATGCCCCAGCAAGGCAACACGATTCGGCCTGACACTGGTCAATTCTCCATGAGATACGCCGGCGAACTCTATCTTGAGCATCAAGAGATACTGATGAATGGGAAGCTTCTTTTGATTGGCTCGATCTCCGGAGGTCTGATCCAGCAGGGAAATCTGATCTCGGCGGATCTCGGAATCAGGATCCCATTCACAGCGCATCTTCAAGGCGGGCTGAGCTACTCTCTGTCACGCGTACACAGCAACGAGAATTTGCAGTACTACGATGTCGCTCGAAACAGCATTGAGACCAGAAGCCCGAACAGCCTGTCATCGAGGCTTCTTTATGGGATGTCTTACGAATTCTGATCTCCATGGTATGAATTACACCGATTGCCCGGCAGCCCGCACCATTCGATCAGTGAGATCGGGCAGCCCTTATTAATATCCCGTTACCATTGTGATTCTGCGCTTCAAACGTGTGTCAATCCGATCAAAGAATACGTTACCTGTTCGCACTATGCGCACATTAGAATATACTCTTGTTGGCGGAATGTTAGCGATTGCTATTGCAGTTGGGCTAATGAGTACGCATGCCTTTGATGCTGTGTTGAAAATCGCGGTGATCGTCGCGGCATGTCTTTGTGTCGCTGTGGTGGTTCGCCCAGCGAAGAGGATCAAATCACGGTACAAGAGATACCAGTAGAATCGTTTGGCGAAAAAATCCCCACGTAAACTCTCCGTTCTGCTCGCGGTTCTCGGGCTAGTCATTGGCGGTTATTTCGTTGTAAAGATCTGGCGTGAAACGGATGTTGCGAGTGCGATCGCACTGATCACACTGCTACCACTCACGACCGTTCTTCTGTTGTCGCTCCCTTCGATCCTGGGCGCAGCTCTCGATTGCAAAGCATGGCAACTGCTTTTGCCTCGAAGCGGAAAGCCGAAATCGTTCTGGGCAATGTCTCGCGTAAGAATCGCATCCGAAGCGGTCGTGTGTACGATTCCAATGGGGTCGATCATCGCCGATCCCTTAAAGGCCTGGTTGATCAAGCGTGAATTTGGGCTAAGCCTAGCGTGTGCTTCTGCAAGCGTTGGGTTGAGGACCTTCCTCCTTGCGGACTCGCAATCAATCCTGACCTTGATCGTGACGATCTTCAGTTTTGGCTGGCTAGCGGAAGTCTCGCCGGCAGTCTTATCGGGCAATCATTACCTAGGTTGGCTACTCCTTGGCGCGAGCGCGGTTGCGTGTCTTTTTTATACCACCCTGATCTATCTTGCTTCCCACAAAGCTTCGCTCGAGCGCCTCCATAATGGGCTTCGCAAGATTCGCATTGGCTTCCTAAGTAGATGGATAACGGCTCAGGAGGATAACTTCCTCGATCTACGAAAAGAACTCGAGGAGTTCGGTGGCTCAAGTGCCTATCGCCTCTGGATCAGTGGAGTTCTCGTTGCTCTGATGTGGAGCGTTGATGGGCTCGAAACATATTTGATGGCAAATGCGCTTGGACTGAAGCTAACGCTCATACAGTCTTACCAGATCGAGATCATCTGTTCCTTTCTGCGTTCGATCGCATTCTTCATTCCGTCTGGGATCGGCTTGCAGGATGCAGCTTACATCGGCTTTCTTGAAAGCATGGGTGCGAACCGCGCAGGTGCTGCCGCCTTCATTGTTCTAAAACGCGCACGGCAGCTAGTCTGGATCACGCTTGGGTTCATTCTTTTGTTCACGGTGAAGAAGGTCAAATTGAGCATGCTTTCATTCAGAGGAGATAAGTCAATGAATGAAGCGCACGAGGTCCAGGCGCTTTCTTAATCGCGGTAGTAGGATCTTCGTTAATCAACCTATCGGCGAGCCTAACCGAGGAAATGAACCTTTACCATGTTGGTGTGGCTCACCTGGAAGATCGGATGTCCCGCAGTCAGCACGACCCATCCTGATTGGCCTACAAGCCCCTTCCGCTGTGCGATCGAGATCATGCTATTAAGCGTTTCGTCGAAGCTCTTGATCTCTTCCATTCTAAGCGGAGTCACGCCATGATAAAATGACATGCGGCGAAGCGCTGCTTCATCCGTTGACATTGCGATCACCTGTTTAGAAAAGCGATACTTTGCGACATAGCGTGCGCTACGTCCGGAGAGGGTCGCGACGATGATCGTCTGCGCACCAACTTCTTCAGCCAGCACGCACGCGGCGCGAGCAACGGAATCCGTGGCATTCTCCTTCTCATCGCTCGGAATGACGAACTCTGTGCCTCTGCGAACATAGCCCGAGACTTCTGCAGAAATAATGATCTCACGCATCGTTCGAACGGATTCGATCGGATAAAGTCCGGCGCTTGATTCAGCGGAGAGCATAACACAGTCTGATCCATCAAAGACGGCGTTCGCAACGTCACTCGTCTCGGCTCGGGTAGGACGTGGATGCGAAATCATGGATTCGAGCATCTGCGTTGCCGTGATCACCGGAATTCCTCGTGCGTTCGCAAGATCGACAATACGTTTTTGGATCGGAGGTACACGCTCAAGCGGCATTTCGACTCCGAGATCACCACGAGCCACCATGATCATGTCGGTCTCAGCCAGAATGTCTTTGATGTTCTCAACAGCCTCGGGCTTTTCGATCTTCGCAATGATCGGCGTGTTGGTGTCTCCCAGTTCCGTTTTCAGGAACAGACGGAGTTCGCGAAGGTCCTGCGCCTTTCTAACAAAGCTGAGCGCAAGTGCATCCACCTTCATCTCACGAACTGCGATGCGAACGAGATCCTTGTCGTGATCCGTGAGCGCAGGAATGCGTAGCTGTGAAGCAGGGAAGTTGATGCCTTTATGGCTCTTGAGTATTCCGCCGTTCTTCACGGTCGCAACGATCTCCTGCTCAGAGAGGGCGTGCGTTACGACAAGTTCGATCTGCCCATCATCAAGCAGAATAGGATCACCAATACCAACGTCCTCGCCTAAATGAGGATACGTTGTGGTGATCCGCTCTCTTGTCGTCGGCACCGAATCATAGACGAGGCTCACTTCTGCCCCAGTGATGAGAAGGATCCCATTCGGATCAGCAACTTCTCCCGTCCGAAGTTTTGGTCCTGGCAGATCTCCGATCACCGCGATGTGCCTGCCAAGCCTGTCGCTAACTGCACGAACTCGCTCAGCAAGCTCGATGTGAACATCAGGCGTCGAATGCGAAAAATTCAGTCGCGCGATGTCCATGCCTGCATAGATCATCGCCTCAATACGCTCTTCAGTTTGCGACGACGGCCCGAGTGTCGCAATAATCTTGGTCTTTGGTTGAATCATGTATGGCGAAAATACGGAAAGGGCGTCAGAGGAATCGAAAGAGGGGCTCGAGTAGAATCGACAGTCTGGGCTATCGAGGAATTATTCTCGAAGGGTGTGAAATTTGTGTCGCGCGAGAGGTTACTGCAGTGTCACGATTGGTTTCGAATGGCCCGATGTTCCTGCTGCCGGAGGGACCTCAAAACTCATTTGTGGGCGATACTGGACTCGAACCAGTGACCTTTTCCATGTCAAGGAAACGCGCTAACCAACTGCGCCAATCACCCCGTTAAGCGCCGGTTCAACAGCCCGTGTGTGGGGGCGGTTCCATCGCACGATGTCCGCTTTAGACGCGCTGCATCGCAGTCACCGACTGCCTGTTTGTTACGAATTCGGCTGCGATCTTTGTGATCGTCTCCCGCGAGGAATCATCAAGGTTATCCTCCAGTGAGTCATACGCATCCATTGAGTCACACGAATAGACCTCGACGTAGCTATTGGCTTCGTCGTCCACTTTATACAGCGCGCAGCTGATCCCATTTTGCTCATTAATGCGGCCAAGCAGTCCCTGCATTAGCGTGAGATACTGATCGTGTTTTTCAGGACGGACCTTATATGCAATTGTAACGAGTGTAGCTTCCGACATGTGGCGAAGATGATCTGTTGGTCGTAGTGTTTGTCAGCACTGATCGGGTCGCCCGACTTGTTCGGCGCTCGCTCAGTTGGGCAAAGTTACGCAGACTGAGAGCGCGACACGAGTAATCGCGATGTCCGGTTTCTTGCCATTGCTATTTTTAGATAATGCCAAACCGAGGAAGTCTGCATCAACCTTCGCCAGTCTCGCCCCCCAATCGAGTGAGTCGAGTCTGGGTGGCAACGATTTTTCTCGCTTGTCTCGGACTTGTACTCTTCGGCAGCCCACTTTTCCGAGTCCTTGGGTTTGAATATGCGGCCGTTGCCGGGCTAATGCTGAGTTTAGTGGTTGGACTCTTGATATCAACCTCGCTTGTCAGCGGCCCTGTGAAGCCATGGTCTACGCTTTATGGACTGCTGCCTCAGCTCGGAGTATTATTCCTTATCCCGCTCATCACCGGGCTCTTATCGGCGATCTTCATCTCAAATTGTGCTCTATGGGATGGTATTCTTTTCTACTTTGAGATAGCGCTTCCTGCTGTTATCATTTCAACAATCTTTGGAACTGCTTGCGGGATACTTGCACGGAAGAAAAAATGGGCTGTTCTCCTATACTTGGGAGTCTGGTTTTCATCTCTCGCTCTGTCCTTTGTCCCCGGGTACTTTACTCCCCAGATTTTCACCTATGGTTGGCAGTACGGATTTTTTCCTGGACTTGTCTGGGATGATGCGCTCACACTCACTCGGAGCTACGCTCTCTTTCAGCTGGGCGCAGTTTTAATTTCGTTGCTCGTTTTGCAGTTCGCCCGGCTTTTCAGAATGCGACCGGCGGCTCCAACTACTCGCGATGTTCTCATTCTGATTGTGCTCGTGGTCGGCGTCACTACAATAAGCTTGCTTTCTGATGACATGCGAATCATAAGTTCGCACGCCCGTGTCGAAAAATTCCTGAGCGGTAGAATAGATGTCGATCATCATACGATTGTTCGGTTCAAGCCTGGCGATCTTACCGTCGACGAACAGCGCCTGCTCAAAGGAAATCTATTGTGGTACCTCCATGACATCCGTGAGCGGATGGGGTTGCATGACACGTCTCGCGACTTTAGGATCTATGTCTATCCAGGTTCGGATGAGCGTTATGAGTTTGTTGGTACTCGTTCAGCGAATATCGCGAAGCCATGGCTTGGTGAATTGCACATCACAAAGGGATCGCTGAGATCGCTTAAGCACGAACTGACACATCTTCTGATGGCAGAAGTCGGAAGTTTCCCATTCTACATCAGTTGGGCAACGGGTCTTACGGAAGGTGTGGCAATGTCTATCGAGTTGCCATATGATGGATTACGATCGATCAATCAGCAAGCCGCGAGAGTCGTTCAAACCCGCCCGCATTCTGGGGTGCAGGAGATCATGTCGTTCGCCGGATTCGCCAGCAATGCCTCTTTCACAAGCTATACGCTCGCCGGATCATTTTCTCGGTACCTCCTCGACCACTATGGAAGCGCTCCATACATAAAGGTATATAAGACGCTTGATTTTGAAAACGTCTATCATCAAAGCTTATCTCAACTTGAACAGGAATGGCTCGCAGCTTTGAAGCCCTTCGAGACACCTATGACGGTGTATGATTCTCTGCGCACGCTCAATGGCATCTCGGACACAAGTGTACTCTACCGTCCATGCCTCAGACGAATTGGCAAATTGATGGCAGCAGCTTCTTCTGCGATGAAGAAACACATGTTGCTGAAGGCGGATAGTTTGTATGCTATTGTCTTCAAGGAATCTGGACGGAGCAACGCCCTCGCAGGTAGGTTGTATGCGCAGATCGAGTTGCATCGCCCATTGGTAGCGCTAAAGATTCTCGATAGTACTGCAAAGCCGCTTTCGAACTATTGGTATGTCACACTTGGCACACGAGCAGTGGCAGAATATTTGGCAAAGGATACTTCCGTAGCGATCAGAGATTTCTCAACGCTTGCGGCGATCGGTGCGTCGGACGCCTCACTGGTTGATTCCTACATTTTTGCTCGGACGCTTGCCCAGCCTCTCAGTCGTGGAGCTGGTACAGACTGGGTGAAGTATTTCTATGCTTCATACACTGGCATTTCGGCACGAGCTCATGCTGTAATGATCGATTCGATTCTTGAGCGTTCAGTTGATAGTGTTCGACCATACTTGACCTATCTTTCCGCAATGTCCTGGCTTGCAGCCGGCCGCATTTACGCGGCAGAACGCCGACTTCATGAATGCATACCGACATTGCGAGCAGGCTCGATCGAGGACTCACTCATAATTACTTTAGCAAAAATGCGACTCGCAGTTCTGGAAGAATCAGAGCCTCAATTGACTGAAGTACCAGCAGGATTTGACGGACTTCTTGAGGATATCACCGAAGCCAAGAATAAGATCAGCTACCTTCGATCGATCGGATATTCACTCGACCATTGAGATGCTCAACGAGGGCTTCTTGCAACGGCTCGTTCATTTTTGTCCTCGCTGAAATTCGTAATCGGACGCGTTCATCATAAGTGCTTTCGGTGATGAGCGCGTCAAACTTGGGAAGTAGTCTTTGCAAGGGCGAGAGATCTTCATACGCAATGTCACACTCAAATTCTGACATCGCGAAGATGGTGTTGATCTTTGCCAGTGAGATTGCCGATTGCGCAGCTTCGGCATACGCCCGAGCGAGTCCGCCAGTGCCCAACAATGTTCCGCCAAAATAGCGGGTAACGACGAGAAGAGTGTTCGTCAGTCCGGCATTCGTAAGCATAAGCAGGATCGGCTTGCCTGCGGTACCGCTGGGCTCACCGTCATCGGCGGCGCGCAAATATTCACCGGCTGGACCAAGACGGTATGCGAAACAATGATGTGATGCATCGTAAAACTCTTTTCGTATCTGCTCTAACGCTCGCTCAATTTCGGTTTTACTCGCGACTGGAAGGATATCGGCGATGAAACGAGAGCCTTTGATCTTGAACTCGGGTGCTCTCAGTGGTGCGTCGATCGTGCGGTAATCTTCGGTTGATGTCATCAACACTTAACACTCTCTTCGAACGTTAGGCTCACCGAATTTCGTTAATGGCGACTCGCATCAGGGCATGGACAGGTTAATTGTTAATGTATGAATATCGGGATCACGTGTTATCCGACCTATGGTGGTTCGGGCGTCGTTGCGACGGAACTTGGGAAATCGCTTGCGCAGCGCGGTCATAAAGTGCATTTCATCACCTATGCACTCCCGATGCGTCTGACGGGACTCGGGAATCACGACAGCGAGTACATTGAAAATATTTTTTATCACGAAGTGGAAATGTCAAGCTATCCGCTTTTTGAATTTCCACTTTACTCGATGTCGTTGGCGAGCAAAATGGTTGAAGTGGTGCGCTTCGAAAAGCTCGATATCCTCCACGCGCATTACGCCATCCCACATGCAACGAGCGCAGTGCTTGCCAAGCAGATCCTTCGCAAGGATATGCACACGGATGTGAGGATCATCACCACACTCCATGGTACGGATATCACGCTTGTAGGTCTCGAAAAGTCGTTCGAGCCACTAATGAAATTTTCGATCGAATGCTCCGACGGCGTAACGGCAGTCTCGGATTATCTGCGCCGCGAAACGCTGAATAACTATTCGGTGAACAAAGCGATCGAAGTGATTCCCAACTTTGTGGATGTAGAGGCTTTCAGGCCGATGGACACAAGTCGGTTTCGAAAGTTATTGGCACCGAATCAGGAAAAACTTTTGGTTCACGTTTCGAATTTTCGTGAAGTCAAGCGGGTCAAGGATGCGGTGCGCGCTTTCAAAATCATTCTCGATGCAGGTGTGAAGGCGAAATTCCTGTTTGTGGGTGATGGACCGGACCGAAGTGAATGTCAGGCACTTGCGCGCGAACTCAACATCGGGCAGCACACGAGTTTCCTTGGCAAGCAAAGCGAACTCGCCGCGATACTCTCCGCATCGGATGTTTTTCTCATTCCGTCGGGCAATGAAAGCTTTGGCCTCTCAGCCCTGGAGGCGATGGCCTGCGGAGTGCCTGTAGTATCCAGCGATGTTGGTGGATTGCCTGAACTCAACATTGATGGCGAGACGGGCTACGTGGTTCCAATGGGCGATGTCGACACGATCGCTGCGAAAACGCTGAAGTTGTTGGTTGATCAACCGCTTCACGACGAGATGGCAGCGAAAGCCTTGAATCGTGCGCGAGTCGAGTTTACAAAAGAGAGGCTGGTGCCACTCTATGAGCAAGCCTATATCAACGCGCTGAACGCGCCCTCTCAGTAGCCCTGGAATTCGTCGAGCCTGATTCTGTCGTCATGGATCCCGGCACCAAGAAGCATTTTATTCATCGCCGCGACCATTTGCGGCGGGCCGGCGATATAATAGATCGGCTTTAAAAGATCTTTAATATGACGTTCGAGCATCGGCTTGTCGATAAACCCGCGTTCGCCTGTCCATGAATCATCCACTTCCACCATGGTTTCGATCACGGCAATCGATGGATTCTTTGCCGCAAATTCATTTACTTCATCTCGAAGTGGAGCATCCTTTGGGGTCTTGTTTGAAAAGAATAAAGTCATGTTGCGTGACATATGGCGAAGCGTTGCCTCCTTCATCATGCTATAGAACGGAGTGATCCCGATTCCACCACAGAGGAAAACTGATTCAACGGAATCATCAGCATCAAGGACGAACTCACCCCATGCGTCATCGATCGAGATCTCGCCGCCCATTGGCATTCGCTTCAAGCAGCGCTTGAATGCGGTGTCCCGCATTCGCGTGGCAAGTCGCAGCACCGGTTCGCCTGGCGCGCAAGCCAGTGAAAAGCTGCGTCCATTGCCCTCGGCGTCGGTTTCGTCAGGATTGATCAGGGTCCAATCGGTCGCCTGACCTGCGATGAACGAATAACCTTTCGGTTTTTCAAACTCAAAGGCCATTGTGCCTTCAGCGATCTGCGTTTTCTTGAGTAGCTTGATCAGGTAAGCCATCGGGGTATTTTGAAGGATAAAGACAGTACAAACTTAGGCACAAGGAACATGAGACTTACGCCTCTCGTTGGCTTCGCCCTGTGAGAATACTTATCGTAGGAACTGCATTCCCGCTTCGCGGCGGCATTGCGCATTATGTATCACTGCTCTATGCAACGCTGAAAAAGCGAGGACATTGGGTGCATATCATCTCGTTCGTGCGCCAGTATCCGAAATTTCTCTTTCCTGGTAAGACCCAGGAAGAAGTTGGAGAAACTGCAATTCCTCTTGATTCAGATGTTGTCATCGATTCGGTCAATCCACTTACCTGGATCAAAGCTGGCAGGATAGCGGCTGCATACAAGCCCGATCTTCTCATTTTCAAATTTTGGATTCCATTCTTTGCACCTGCGTATGGCATGATCGCACGCGTTGCGAAGCGTGTCACTCGAAAAGCGGGTCATGAATGTAAGGTGATGTTTATCGCAGACAATGTAATTCCACACGAGAAGCGTCCGGGCGATCGGGCATTTACGAAATATGCGTTCAAGGCAGTCGATGGCTTCATCGTTCAGTCGGATGCGGTTGAGCGCGATCTCATGACGGTTGACCCTGACGCCAAATACATCAAGCTCCCGCATCCCATTTATGAGATCTTCGGTGAACGCGTTGACCGCGATGAGGCACGCCGATCACTTGGAATTCCACTCGACGCCCCGGTCATTCTGTTCTTTGGCTACATTCGCAAATATAAAGGACTTGATATTCTGCTTCGTGCGATGCCAGAAATGTTGAAAGCACTTCCCGAACTTCGCGTAGTCGTTGCCGGAGAGTTCTATGATGACAAGGCGGAATATCTGTCGCTCATCAAGGAGCTCAAACTACCTGAGAAGAATCTCGTGCTGGCAACCGACTACATTCCGAATGAAGATGTAGCGAAGTATTTCTCGTTAGCGAACGTTGTCGTACTGCCATATCGTACTGCGACGCAATCAGGCATTGTCCAGATCGCCTATAACTTTGACGTACCGGTCATTGCAACAGATGTCGGAGGACTCGCGGAAGTTGTGATCGACGGTGTAAGTGGAATGATCGTAAAGGAAGCAAAGCCCGACCTTGTTGCTCAAGCTACGCTGCGCTTCTTCAACGACCATTTGGAACAAGCGCTCGTTGCCGGCGTCAAACGTGAGAAAACGAAATATTCGTGGGACCGATTCGTGGAAGGCATCGAGAACTGGATGGAGACCAATAGCTGATGTCGATCGAACTCGGTAAACCCGCTGATTATGGGCAGTATATCGTCGAGCGGCGTTATCATTTGGCGCTGGATCATGCCGGTGATGCATTGAAGGCGGGTGGGTTCTATCTCGATGTTGGCTGCGGCAACGGCGCACAGACCGTGCTCTTCGCAACGCATTTCAAGAAATGGATCGGGATCGATGTCGAAGAAAAGCGTCTTGAGGAGTTCAGACACGAACTCACCCGTCAGCATTATCCCGCCGCAGACGCTGCGTTCGAGATCGTAATATATGATGGCGATAACATCCCGGCCGGCAGCAATGAGGTAGATGTGCTCACGTGTATCGAAGTGATCGAGCACACAAAGGATGATCGGGCGACAGTCGAGGAATTGTATCGTGTGCTTCGCAGAGGCGGCACGGCAATCATCACGGTGCCGAACAAATGGTGGATATTCGAAACGCATGGTGCGCACTTACCACTACTGCCGTGGAATCGTGTTCCATTTTTCTCATGGCTCCCGCGTTTTATCCATAGCAAGTATGCGAAAGCTCGGATCTATCAAAAACATCAGATCGTCCGTCTATTGAAACAAGGTGGATTTACGATCAAGAAGGCGCTCTATGTTACTGCACCGATGGACATGATCAAGCAGCCGCTCCTGCAACGAATCGCTCGCGGATGGATTTTCAACAAGCATTCGACCAGCATTCCGATGCTGGCTACTTCGGTGATGGTGATCGCAACAAAAGAATGAGCCAAGCAGAAGTTAAGGCGCCTAACCGGATCGAACAGCTCGAGCAAATGCCAGGGCTGATAACCCAGGACAGGTATTACTTCGGTTATCAGTATGGCCTCGGACACGATTTTATCGTGCCCTACCTCG
>Ga0207112_1046_pt2 | contig 29367 bp, 25 predicted proteins | sample Alteio_BWMinHeat_72_FD_153549 | JGI IMG/M metagenome (GOLD analysis project Ga0207112, IMG submission 153549) | Enriched cells from forest soil in Barre Woods Harvard Forest LTER site, Petersham, Massachusetts, United States -... | ecosystem: Environmental > Terrestrial > Soil > Temperate forest >...
AATGTTAGAAGGCTCGCTGACAGACTTCCCTGATCACCAATAGCTGCAGTTCCTTTCCCATACAATATCAGCCGCTTGAAATTTTGAGGATTGTCAAAAAAACCGCGAGCGGAAAATACCTCGGCCCCAAAATAGGAATTGATGCCAGTGGCGCCCGGACCTCGCACCAGCCCGAGTGCGCGGTAGGTCTCGAATGCGCCGGCCTCGACTTTGACAATATTCTCTGGCAAGGAGTCGAAGGAGCGAAAGACAACAACACCCGCCGTAGCCAGATCTCCATAACGTGCGAAGTAAGGTCCCTTCACGACATCAACACGCTGAATGATCTCTGGGATAATGAAATGAAGATCCGCGTAACCCTGACCATGGCCATGAGAGATCATATTCACAGGAGCATCGTCAATGGAGATGTTCACATCTGTTCCGTGATCGGCATCAAATCCACGGAGAAATATCTGCTCAGCCTTGCCGCCACCGGCATGCTGAGCCAGTACAAGGCCAGGAACAAGTCTCAGAAGATCTTGTGCTGAGTTGCGAGGACGGAGCGCGAAGTCAGCTTGACGAAACGTTTTGTCAGATGCTGCCGAGTAAGGCCGCTCACCCTCAACAAGCACCGTCTCATTTGAGACCGTCTTCACAGAATCGGACGTGGTCGCAGTTTGTGCCGGGAGTCGAGTGCTCATCGCGAGCATCGCCAGCACACTCAAAAGTCGAATGCAAATCAGACGTTTCATCGCTCAGCAAAGAATGAGGAATTGGACGCAGAAAAACAATTGAGGGCTGGCCACGTGGCCAACCCCCAAAACGTTCGAGAGTTAACGCGAGACTGTTACTTTCAGGCTGTTCGCTCGAGAGCCATTTAGATACAGCACCGCGATATACGTGCCGTTGGCGAGACCTGAAGCCGACCAGTTGACTGCATAGTCACCCGCCGATCTGCGAGCATCGATAAGCGTCGACATCTCACGACCCTGGATGTCATACATCTTCACTGCTACCGATCCTTCGACAGAAGAATGGAAGCGGATCGTTGTGTTGCCTGAGGCTGGATTCGGATAATTTTGTCCGATGAAGAATCCACCCGGTGCTGCCATCCCGATCGGATCTTTCGACTGCTGGACGGCACTAGAGCGCTGCAAGCCATCCGTACCACGATGAGGTTCTGCAAGGAATGGGAAGTAGGTTACGAACGTCGTGTCGTTGTGCGAAACGCCAGCGTTCCAGGTGACCTTGCCAAGCAACTGTTGCGTTACTGGGCTTCCAGTGCCCGGATAATCATCCGTCCAGAGTCCGATCGCATTCAGAACAAGCCCGCCCACAGCCTGCATCTCGATCGTCGTCACATCATCCTCCAATCGGCGTCCATTTGGGAATCCATCCATGTTCGGGATGAATTGGAGGGTCGTATTCGCATACTGCGCATCGGTCAGTCCGAGAACCGCTGCTGCAATGAGTCCGTCGCTGCTAAACTTCGGATCGGTGCGCGGTGTGACAGGCACGGCCATATTTAGGCGAAGCATATCACCGAGCGTTGGCAGGAAATTGTTGATGAACGGCTTCCCAGCAGAGAGCGGATTACCTGCAGTCTTGCCGGTCGCCAACTGGTAAGGAACAATGTTCGGCACTCCGGTATAGAATGTCGGTAACACATCAACGGAGCGTGGATTGCCTTTTTGCAAGAGGATCTTGCCGAAGCCCGCCGAGCTGGTGTCGAATGCTGTCCCGGTTGTTGCCGGATTCCCGTAGAGTCCATACAGACCATCCTTGCCATTTCGGAAATCGAAATGTCCACCGAGCGAATTCGTATCGAGACGTAGCGCTGTGAGTCCAGGCACTGCTGCCGAATAAACACCATTGCCCACATACAGCGCAAGCTCAGGATTTTCGAAGTATGAAGCAAACTGCAGATCGTTATACGGTGTAGTTGCATTCCATTTATCTTTCATCCCGATCGGAATGATCGCTTCGTTGGTCAGCGGCATACCAAGTCGCGAAACCTGCACCCAATCACCTGAGTAGGTCGGCTTTCCGCCATTCGGATCGAGTGTAGTGATCATTGGACGCGAAGCTGAAGCCCATACACCGATGACAAAATTACCATCAAGAATATTTGCTGCCTGCTGAACAGTCTTGTGATCCTTTTGAAGCATCGCGATCGGAATTCGAAGTGCGATCGTGTGGCAGTTGAAGCCTGCGAGACCGTCCTTACCCTTCGCACGGAAGCCGCCCAGATCAAAGATCCCAGCGAGATCTACAAAGAACGGGTCGTCAACTGGTCCAGCATAAATACTTTCTGCATTCGGAATATTGACGATCGCAGAATCCATGTAGTGACGGTATGCGGATTTCGTCGTGCCTTCGCCATGCTGATTGAGCCCGTAGATCGACTCGATCGAGCGTGGGCCAATGTTGGCAGCAGGCACCCAGTGACTGGAGATCACCGTCGAGAACGCACCACCATTGATGCTGCGCTCGCACTTATACATCGTCTTCAGGTTTTCTTTGCCAAGGCGAATATTGAAGAAGGTAGTTGGATCTTCGTTCACCTTGGTAAACGTGAAACGATAGGTGATGTCATCACCCGTCGTTGTCGCGTTGTTCTTGATGTGGATCTCGTAACGAATGTTCTCCCCGAACGAAGCGAAGTTCGGACCGCCTTCCGGTAGTTCGAACGGAATGTAGTTTGCGATGATCGTGATCGTGTTCGGATCATCGGGTGAGCGGAAGGCGTACAGATCGGTATTATCCGCAAGCGGATCGTTGCTGATCAGTGGTGCCTCACGGTGACTCGATGCACGAACTGTTTGGGTGTTCGTCATGCTCGCCGCAAACAACAAAGCGAGCGATGCAGAGAGCATTACCAGCTTTGATGTCCTAACATGTGACATAGATGTAATAGGTTAGTGAATTGGAAACTCGCCTTGCCGCAGCTGCGGTCTCAGCGTTCCCATGTCACCTATACATCGATAACCTCGTAGATGGATTTGTGTCGCGATAGTGGGAGACGAGAATATATTGAAGAGAGAGATGCTTTGGATCGGAAAGAATCAAATATCTAAAACTCACAAGATGACTTCAAGCCAAATCGCGAGCAGCCAATATTTCGAGCGCTTCTTTCCCTCTAAGCCCCCAGGATTTCGTCTTCCAGTAATGTGGAGAGCAAAAGTAGACAACCGTCTTCGGTGTAGGTTTCTACATGCTCTGAGCCATCCGGTGTGAGAATAAAGTCTCCTCCGTGCAGTGTGAGAGCATTCACATGAAGATCACCCTCGAGGACAAGACATTCTTCGTAGCCGACATGGCGATGGTGTGGATAGCGTGCACCTTTTACAAGTCGAGCGAGGACGCTGTACCGCTTATGGCCTTGCTCTACGTTCGGATCCTCGATCTGATGCAGCAACTTCATGGTGATGCCAGGGAATCCAGAGTCCAGCCACTCGCCTTCGTTAGCGCGAATGACAGATGGCTCCGACACACTATCGGCCTTCTCTGATTCGTGCTCACTGTCTAAAACTGCCTTCAATACTCGGGCCTTTAGAGCTCGACGCGGAGCAGGCAACACTTTCGCAGCTTCTTCGGCCATGAGTACCAGAAACTCCGTCTCTTCGGGCGAACCCATCATCAGGTTGCCAGCGCTATCGTCACTGCCGCTTTGGTTGCCATTTATCATGTCGTTCGCTTCTACCTCACCCATAGATCATACACGAGATTGAGTGTTTTGGATTTATCCAAAGGCCTCATTTTTCAGAAATTTGAGCTGTTCGCGCAACGCCTGAATGCCGCTCCTGATTCTGGTCTTAACCGTGCCAAGGGGAAGCCCAAGCTTTTCAGAGATCTCGGAATGCGAATAGCCCTGATAGAAGGCCAATTCAACGAGGATCCGCTGCTCCTCGGGCAACGTGCCCAAAGCACGACCGATCGTTTCTGTCTCCGATTGACGCACGATGTCGATAAGCGGATTTTCCTCCGAACCCAGGTTGGCAACTTCCACCGAGCTCGAGTTCCCATCAACTGAAAGCGACACTTCATTCTGCCGTTCACGACTTCGGCGAGATCGCAGAAGATTGATCGCGCGGTTATGAGCGATGCGCACCAACCAGTTTTTCGGGGCTCCGAGATCTGGTTGATACTGTGCAGCCTTCCTCCATACCTGCACGAATACCTCCTGCAAAACATCTTCGGCGTCGTCGGTGTCATGAAGTATAGTCAATGCCATGCTGAAAAGCAACTTCGAATGCCGGTCATAGAGCTCCGACAGGGCAATATCCTGCTTCTTGGCAATGCGTTGTAACAGGTCCTGATCACTTTCTCGCATCGAGAGCGCTTCAAGTCTAGGTCGCAAGTCGGCATAAACATACGAATTTTGTTCGACTTTGGAGCCTTTTGAACCTACGGGAAACTAACTTTCTCAGAGCCTAACCGCTGGAGTGCTCCGCAACGTTGTTCTATGGATTCATGCCAAAGATTCTGAATACAAGGAGGATACCTCCCACCGATGCGATGACCCTGGATATTTCGGGCGTCAGCAGATCTTGCCTACCGTACTTCCGCACCAGTAGCATCAACGGATAAACGCAGGCGATGACAGTGAGTTGACCGAGCTCGATGCCGATATTAAAGCCAATGATCGGGCTCCAGATATTCCCCATCCCGAGTTGCGCTTTGAGGAGGTCTGTCAAATGGCTTGAGAATCCAGCACCGTGAATGAGTCCAAATGAGCCTGCAACGATCCAACGCTTGCTCTTGACTTTACGGACGATATTCTCGATCGCTACATAAACGATCGATAGCGCGATCAGTGACTCTGTGACAATCGGTGGAAGTGAAATGATACCAAAAGCACTCAGAATTAATGTCGTTGAATGCGCTACGGTGAAAGCCGAAATGACCTTTAGCAGGTCCTTCCATTTGGTCGTGACGATGATGAGCCCGAGTAGGAATAACAAATGATCATACCCTTCGATGATATGATTGAAGCCGATACGAAGGAATGCGGAGAATGTCTCGTCGAAGAATGACATTGTCGGGGCGAGTGGTAAGGTTATCTACGAAAGTAAAAGGTCGGTTCGCTTCGTGTAAAAACATGATTGATCAGTTTGCCATACCCTTTCAGCACGAGCACGTTCGTTTCATCGGAATACTCGCGAAAGAGAATTCGATTGTCCAGCATAATGATTTGAGGTGTGCCCGCGAGTGCATAAGCGAGTTCGAACGTTATCGACGACTCTTCGTCCGAGCGCTTCGACGATGTAAGGACTAACCGCGACGAATCACCCCATACCCGAAAGTATGCATTGATGTACCGGAGTTCGAGAGCGCGAAATTCATCAGTGCTCATGGCTCCGTAACCTCCAACATGCCAGTTGTTAATCGCTTTCAGGAAATCATCCTTGTAAAGCGTAAGCTTAGCTATGAAGATCTTGGGACCCAACTCTGCGCGACCAAAGCTGATATGGATGTCATGATATCTCGCTAGCGAAGGATCTGAAGACGCTGTGAGAATGAGTGAGCTCATCACAATCAGAGCCGCGAGAGCGAAAGCGGCAATCCGATTTTTCATAGAGCTCACCGCAGCGAAGCGACTTGCATGAGCGACCCGCGAAGCTTCCGTGCAGATCCAAGCGCACCCGGATTCAAATATGGCGTCTGATCAAATGCTCGTTTGATCTCTAGCGCAGCTTCACGCTTATGGTCAAGAGCTGATTGGATCATCGCAGCGTGATAGTGCATAAGACCATTTTGCGTGTTTAGTCGAGTGGCCTGTGCGATTATGGGTGAGGCCTCTTGCGGGTTGCCATTGAGATAGAGCGCCCATGCGTACGTATCAAGCACATCGATATTCATCGGTCTGCGATCGTACTCTCGCTTCGCTCGATTTAGCGCTTCTGGTAGCTGCACGTTATGGTTCAGTAGAAATGCCGCATACTCCCGGTCGATGTTCCAGCCACCCTCCTCGTGGAGTTTGAATGCCTCCATCGCCTTCTCAACCATCGTCTTCTCAGCTTGTGCGTCACCGGATGCGTGATAGATGTCGGCAAGCTGTTCGATGAAGAGATGTTCGGGCGAATTCTGACTTGCCTTAACGAGAAGCTCTGTAGCAGTAACGAAGTCAGTTTTCGCGGCAGCGACCTGAGCTAGTCCGCTCATGGCAAAGGCATAGCTCGGACGCTCTTCGAGAATGCCGTTGTAGATATGCTCTGCATTGACCAGGTCACCCTCTGCTAGAAAAATGTTTGCGAGGTTGAACAATGCCCATTCGCGATTCTCCTGGCCATACATACCCGCATCAGCAGCCATCTTCATTGCCTCGATGGAGCCCGAGCGATCGCCATTCAACTCTCGCAAATAGGACGCACGTGCATAGCTCCTCAGATCGGGACGGATATGCATCATACTATCGACATCCTGCGCAGCCCTTGCATACTCACCGAGTTCGACATGCGCGTCGCACAATACACCGTATGCGAACGAACTGTAAGGATTCTGCGCGATCGCATTAGTCGCAAGATCTCTTGCCCTTGCAAATTGATGAAGTGTCATCTCCATGGATGCTTTCAGGATCATTGCATCGAAGCTCTTCGGGTCATGCTTCAATGCGGCGTCGAGCACATGGCCAGCAAGCGGCAAATACTGATGATGCTTTCCTGTGACTCTCGCTTCCTGGAGATAGATTTGTGCGATCTCGACATAATCCTTGATGGCATTGGGATGCTGACGCAGATCGTCACGGTATTTTGCCAGTGTAGCTTGCGCCTTGGTGAATTCGGTCGAAAGAGTTGACTCACCAGACCGCGAACTAAGATCCGGGATAGCTAACTCAGACTCACCAGACTGTTTATTGATTAGGAATGCGGCTCCAATACCGGCGACAACCAGTAGAGCAACGATAACTGCCAATTTCTTCGACATTGCTGTGTGGGGTTCGTTCAACGTTTGCCTTCAGGGAGTATACACGCTTCGTGCCCTATCTGGATTGCAGGCTCTCTATTGATCGGCGTGACCGATCAAGCTTCAGGATTGAAAAGGAGGACTACGATCGCAGGAATCAACACGGCAAAAAAATACTGATCAGCCGTTCCAACGTAAAAAAGGAGAGCGGCTGATCAGTAGAGTTCGACAGGGAGGCCTTGCCTCCTGTTTCCCAAGGACGGGGTTTGTTTTGACTTCGTTAGCGCACCCCGCTCCATTCGCATCAGGTGGGGTGCGTGGGGCTCTTCATGCGAATATAGGAGCTCCGGTGCGGAAGTGTTATACCGATAACGTTAGGCCATGCGAGATTCAGCGAGAGGCGGATGGGATAAGCGCCCCTTCGATGGCAACAACAAGTTTTTCTATTAGCAATGGCTTCGGCAACAAGTCTGCGAATCCCGCTGCCAGCGCTTTTTCACGCTCTTTCGGTAGAGTCCAGGCGCTTGTGGCGAGCACTGGCGCGTTGGAGACCTCACGAAATGATTCAAGGAAGACGTAGCCGGATTTGTGTGCGAAGATGATATCGCAGATCACCAGATCAAACTTGAAGAAGCGGGAGTACGAAAGTGCTTGATCTACAGAGTGGGCTGGCATCACTTCATAACCACGCCGTTCAAGCATCAATGAAAACACTGTTGCTAAATCGACGTTGTCATCCACCAGTAGCAGTCTTTTCGGTCCCACACCCAAATATACATAATTGTTTATAGAAGAGTCAAGCGATCGAAAGAATTTTTTAAAGCGGCGTTTTCGTGATGGAAACTGTGCGCTTCTACGGTATCATCTCAACGAGTGGACGTCGCCAGACTCCGCCAGTGTTGGTGCCTGCAAAGAGCGTCGGCAACGATGCATGAGGGCTGCTCGGCATGAGCGACCATACGATGGTGTTCGTCAAACCGGGGCTAACCGCAGTCCAACTCGACCCGTTATTCGTAGAAAGAAATACGCCATCGCCGCGAGTTGCTGCAAAGAGAACCTGCGATGCGTTCTTGGTAACGACTGCAAGCGCGTTGATATTCGTGTTTGTCAGACCGATACTTGCTGGAGACCAATTTGTCTTGCTGTCAGTCGAAAGAACAAACACTCCGCCAGAAGTCCCTGCAAAGAGCTTTGGCGAGGGTGAGTTAAGGCCGCTCACTGCAAGTGTTTGAACATTAAGGTCTGCCAAGCCAGAATTGAGTGCAGACCAATTGTTGCCGTTGTCTGTCGAGAGAAACACACCTCCGCCAGCAGTACCGGCGAAAAGAACGGGACCGACCGCCACAATAGCACGAATGGTAGTATTCCACAAACCGGCGTTCACAGAAGTCCAGCTCGAGCCATTATCGGTCGAGCGAAAAATTCCTCGATGGAACGTCCCTGCAAAAAGATTGGACCCGCTGATGGCGAGCGTATTGATTGTTGTGTCGGTCATCCCCGCATTGATCGGCCTCCAGCTCATTCCGTTACTGGTCGAAAGAAACACGCCACCGCGAAGCGTGCCCGCAAACAAATTGTTGCCGCTAACCACAAGGCTAAGAACGTCCGTCGAGGTCAAACCCGCACTTGCTGGCATCCAGCTTGTACCGTTGTCCGACGAGCGAAACACGCCGCCGCCATACGTACCCTCATAAAGCATCGGTTGCGAGGCGTTCGTGTCGTTAACACTAAAACACACCACAGAACCGCCAGCAGGTCCATTGGATAGAACCCATTGTGCCTGAACAGCTATCGGCGTGAATTGAAGTGCGCCAAGCGCACAGAAAAAGAGGCATAAGAGCTTCATGGGCGTAAATAGAAAGTATCTTGGTCAAGAGCAGGATTGATCGACCAGTCGCATATCGAGTCCTTCAAAGATACGTCAAGTCATTCGCAGTTCAAAGTGTAAAGTGGCAAAATGCAAGACTTTTTGCCATTCTGCCACTTGCCTCATCATCGCCTCCGCACCATCAATCTATCGAAATTGACCCGTTTTCGCAAACCATCCCTCTGAATTCGAATTCAGGTCAGCCCTTGAGCATAACGTTATCGGTATGGGTGGGGCTTCAGGTCTGAGAACCCACTTCCCTATCTCGGCGAGAAGAACTGCTGCGCGTGGTTTGCATATCGTGCAACGTAAACAGCGGTATTCGAGAACGTCCGCTCGATCTTGCGAGACGTTGAGCTTGGGGGAAATGACTGCTCAAAGACCTTTCTTCCGAGAAGATCGAAGCATTCGAGATTCTCACTCTTTGGAGAAGCCGGAAGTGTGAAGAGCACTGAATGCGACGTTGATCGGATCGTGAATTCCCCGCCTAGATTCAGAGCAACCTTCGCAACCGCGACATCATTAAATTGCATGCGTGCCTTTTGTGTCGTGCTTTGATGGCCGCTGTGCTGATCGGTGCTGAACATCCCTTCAAACAAATGATAGTCGTATTGTGCATAGCTCAGGTGGGCGATCAGCGAATCGTTCGGAATGGGCAATAGCTTGAAGATCCCGTTCACAATGTGAAAAGGAAGCGAACTGAATGACGCCTCATAAAGATAATTGGAGTTGTACCCAGGCGATTGAGCAATGAACAATAAATCGCAGACACCGTTAGTACTGTCGAGCGCGAAGGTAAGCGTGCGAGCGACTCCGTAAGGCTTATAGATAATGGTGATCCGTTGAGCGCTGTCCAAAACGGAGAGACCCGCAGCCGTCGAGTCCGCATCAATCCCTTCCATCATCATGCTATCTACTACTCCGGAGTCGTAAGCCATACCCCCATAGGGATCGATTCGATGACCGTAGCTATAGTTGAGATGAAAGAAGACCCCGACAGAAAAATGCACCTTTCCGTTTTGGAAGACCGAAACTCCCTTACCTCGCGATGCAGATGCGAGAAGACCTATAACTGCCACGACAACATAAGGGATGGCGCGTTTCATGTGCTTAGAGAGTGAATGAATGCTACATAGAGATAACGCCGCTTTGAGGAAAGGTTACAGCGTTCTGGCAAGTATGAAGTATGATTCGATGGCCCTCCCCTTCATAATTCATACTTGCCCCACTGCTACTTCATGCTAAAAACCGCCAACTGCGCGCCCTGCGGATCGGCGAAGACTGCGTAGCGGCCTGCGCCTGGCATATCCATTGGCGGCACTACGGCCCTTGCACCAAGCGAGATGGCCTTTTCCATTGTCGCATTCGCATCGTTGACCATGACACATGCTGTCCAGTGCGGGAGTACATGACCCCAATCGGGCTGGATCTTCGTCATGCCAGCCATATGCGGTTTACCTTCCATTACCAGTTCGGTATATTCAGGAGTCACTGATGTCTTCCATCCGAAGACGCCTTCGTAAAATTTCTGTTCCTTCTCCGGGTTGTTGACAGAAACTTCGTACCAGCAAAAGGTATTGAGCTCATCTTTGATCGATGCTCCGATATGAAGCTTCCCTTCCCAGATGCTGATCATCGCTCCATCAGGATCAGTCGCGATCGCCATACGGCCAATATCCATTACATCGAACGGTTCGGCCATGAATTTTCCGCCAAACGCCTTGATCTTCTTCGCCGTCTCGTCTGCATTATCGACCGCGACGTAAATATTCCAGTGCGGCGGAATGCCATTCTCGCGCTGCGCTTTGTCCTGACTGTAAAGCGCTCCGGCCGCCTTCCCTTTCAGTTCGAGCATCGTGTAGACCATATCGGGTCCCATCGGCTGGTCGTTTGCAGTCCAGCCAAAGAGGCTCGAATAAAATTTCTTTGCAGCAGGCTGATCGGTGGTCGCGAGTTCGGCCCAACAGAATTCTCCTTGTTTGTATGACGTGACCTCTGGCATAGTAACGACTCCAAAATGTTTGTGATGATTAGGTGCCCATCGAATACGCTATGAATATAGGACAGGAATTGATCGTGACCGACCAAAAGGATGGCATAATCGCCGTAATTGCTCGTTGCGACAAGTCTTTTCCATTTGTATAATTTGTTGAATCCATCTTGGCCTCCGCATGTTGCACCAAGCTAATTCAAGTTGTGCCAAACATTTACATCCCTTTTTTTCACGTCCCACTTTATGTCGAACGAGATACTTGCAGCGAAGAAGATCACCGAAGTTGTGATTGTTAAGGATCAGAAGGTAGCATCACGCTATAAGGATGGCGTGAAAGTCCCGATCACAACCTTTATCGAGGATTACATGAACGGCCGTGTGGATATTACCTGCGACCTGCAAAAGCTCTTACAAAACCGGACGCTCTTCTTTAATTATCAGTTTGTCGGGCATCATCTCAAGTTTCTCATCACAAACTTTCTTCCAGAGGTGCTGATCCATTCGAAGGCGCAGGACGAGCGCGTCATCCGGAGTCACTACGATCGCGGCAACGATTTCTTCGGATGGTTCTTGGGTGATCGCATGGTCTATACCTCAGCATTTTTTAAGACCGGCGTTGAAGATCTCGAAACCGCGCAGGACCAGAAGCTCGATCTTGTTTGTCAGAAATTACAGTTGAAGCCCGGCGAGCGCTTGCTCGATATCGGTTGCGGCTGGGGAACACTCGCAGCGCACTCTGCGAAATATTACGGCACCGATTCAACTGGGATCACGATCGCACAAAAGGGCGCTGATTTCGCAAATGATCGGATCGCCAAGTGGGGTGTGAAGGATCATGCTCGAGTCAATCGCATGGATTACCGCAGCATCCCTGCTGATAAGTACGACAAGATCTCGTGCCTTGAAATGGCAGAGCATGTGGGCGTAAAATATTTCACACGTTTCATGAAGCAGATCTCGGGTCTGCTCAAAGACGATGGTCTCTTCTACCTACAGATCGCTGGACTTCGCGCTGGCTATCACCAGGAGTCACTCGTGTGGGGCGGGTTCATGTCTGAGTATATCTTCCCAGGTGCGGACGCCAGCATGCCGCTCAGCTTTGTTGTGAAGCGCCTTGAAAAGGCAGGCTTTGAAATTCATAGCGTAGAGAATATCGGCATTCACTATTCGTATACGATCCAGCGCTGGTATCACAATTGGCAGAGAAACAAGGAGGCGGTCATCGCTGCATATGGTGAGTGGTGGTTCCGTTGTTGGGAAGTCTTCCTTGGATGGTCGGTCGACATTGCCAAGCAGGGTAATTCGACATGCTTCCAGATCATCTGCAACAAGAATCGCGACATGTTCAACCGTCCGCGTTTCTTCGCAGGAGTCAATCTCGGCGAGCGCGATGTCATCAAGCCGAGCAAGGTCACGAACGGCAGAGTGCTCGAACCAGCATAACAATTCGATTCTTTCGTAAACAAGAGTGAGGGCTTATGGTCCTCACTTTTTTTATGTGGCCACTCTCTTTGAAGAAAGTGTGCTCAATGCTAGAATGACAAGAGCGAGGAGTCCTGCGAGTGAGAGATATCTCCCAATCAATTCGGAATCGCCTGGACGGTTGATGGGTAATCGAATCTCATGACTGCCACTTGGTACTGTTGCTACTACCCTCCCCAAGCTATCCTCGGATATTGGAAGAGCCCTTCCATCTAAGTTCGCGCGCCACTCGGGCCAATAAAATAGATGTAGCGTCGCTTTCGAGTCGTGTTGAGCATAGAACTTGATCACGATACCCTCCCCATCTTTCTTGCCTGAGGATACGTCAAGCGCAGAATCATCACTCATGATCAAAGGATCTGAGGCATGCTGTTCAACCATGCTATGAGAGAGTCTGACCGCTGTTGACTTGGGCAAATACTCTTCGTTCGTGCCGGCATAATCGGGTGCTCGATGCGGGTTGATCTGAACATGAAAGAGCACGAACACAGTGAGGATCACTGACGGAATAAACCACAACGCCAACATCCAGTCAGCCCCTGTCGACTTCGGACTACCCCAACGCACCGCACACAAGACTGCCGCAGCAAGAGCAAGGATGACGTCAAGTCGCCACGGCGCCTGGATAATACTGAATGGCGGGATGCGTTCAAACAAAGGAGCAAACACATAAGGCACTTGAAGAACGAGCACAAGTATCAGCACCGCGCGAAACGCCCGCTCTGGCGTCCACCGTTTGAATCTTGGTGCAGCCCACAATAGCAGCAGAGCAGCGAGCATCAAGGAACAATAGACACCGACAGAAAGAGACTTTCCGCTGAGCAGATCGAGCAAGACGTTTCCTGATCCAACGTGAGCTGCTCCCAGCAGCGTTGACGTGTTGAGCAATGGATAAAAGTGGAGCATCGGAACAAGGTAGATCGCAGAGACACAGGTGCCAAGAGCGAAGCCAACAGCGATATCGAAGAGCGCACGACGTTGTTGCCGTGGAATTCTAAATAACAGATAGCACGGAACCGCCAGGGCACACATTGCAACTACAGGAAGATTGGTGAACATTATCGCAGCCCAGGCAAGAGCTGTAAGTACAATGCCCCGAATCCTGATGCGCCTGGAATCGGCTGAGAGAATGATCTCCATCCCCAGAAACAGGAAGGGAATAAATGACATCGCAACGAGCTCGCTTAATGCGTTGCGAATGAAGAGATCGAGAAATCTATAGGGTGCGAATCCATAGATCATCGCGGCGAGGAACGACTGCTCTTTACTAAGGGAGAGCCGCAGGCAGAGATAATAGCATCCAACAACAGAAAGTAGTGTGGCAAGCGACCCTGTTAAGTAAAAGAGCAGAGTCGGATTTGTGCTCTGAATCACGAAGGAAATAACCGCGGCTATATAATAGGTCAACGGAGGGTAATAATAGAAGATCGGGGCACCAAATCCGAAAAAGCCATCAGGGATCCAGCGTGGATAAAGCCACCCATGGCCAATGCTATATCTGAAGAAAGTGATCCACTGAAGATGCGAGCTGGAATCGTGGCCATCAACGGGAAGGAGAAAGCAAGCCAGTATCTGCTCCAGCACGCAGATGCCCAGCGCCACGATCGCGCACTTTTTCAATAACGAAAGATCCTGCCACCATTTGCCTACGAGCATTGGCGGATTTCAACAGCCCTTGGATAGAGAGAGTGCTGGAGTGACAACGATCAGGCTTTGTCTACTGATGAATTCTCTTGTTTCCAAAACCGAAATGGAAACACAAATCCAAGCAAACCCATTGAGAGTGCCACAATGGAGATCCAACTACCAACAATCTCAGCTTCCGATCGCTTCATCGTGATAACAGCTCGATACTTACCTCGGGGCAGATCGACAAGTAATCTTCCATCATTGGCAGGGTAACAATGAATGTTGTTGCCGTCCACGAGACATTGCCAATAAGGCCAATAGAAAGAGTGCGCAACGATGGTCCGTGAACTATCAAGCGAGCAATCAATCACTCCTCCCGCTTCTGGAGATGGCGTGCCATGGACCGATTCGTCAGCACTCAGCGACGACAACGGGACTGCATATCGATCATGCTCATGTTGATCGGCAAAACGAATCACCTGCTGAACATCCGTCGATGTATAGATAGGAGCGTATTCAGCTGGGTCGTAATGGGTATAGGTTGGTTTTGGTCCATGTGGCCGGAGACCGAGCACGTTCATCGCGACCAAAGCTATACCGGCAACGCACCAAAGAATCGCAGCACTATCCATGACCGATCGTTTTGATTTCGCCCGCGGTAACGACAATAGCGCACAACCAAAAAAGAGGATCAGAATGTCAAATCGAAACGTGAACTGGATGAGCTGCAGGGGTAGAAAATGTCTCCAGAGCGGAAGGGTCAGATAAGGAATGTTGAGGATGACGAAGCCAAATGCAATGAAGACAAATGCCCGATAGAATGTCGATCTCCACTGTGCCTGATCGGAATTAGATTGCTCCGCTCGGTCCCTACGATATTGGACGATCACGGCAATCGCGATTACAAGATCAATCAGGCAGACAGCCGTTAGTGTGTAGTTCGCTCCAGTGAAAAGATAGACCAGCGCATATGCTGGATCAGCAGCAATGCCACCAAGACGAAGTACATTGTCGATCTGAGCGAACGGCTTCAACACAACGATCGGTATCAAATAATATGCGGCAAGCGCGCAACCAAAAAGACCCGATCCAAGGAGCAAAAAAAGATTTGCGGACTTCCGATGCTCGATCCAATCTGCTGCAACCAGCGCCAAGCATCCAAATGCGGCGACGAGAGCGAGAGGAATGTTCGAAAGAATAATCAACGCCCAGCATGTGCCGAAAAGAACGACGTCACGCAAGCTGCGATCACTCCGGAACATACGTCGCATGAAATAAAAGAGAAGAGGCACGAAGACAATACCTAAGTGCTCGCCGAATCCATTCCGCACATAAAGATCGAAGAACCGATAAGGCGCAATTGCGAAGATGAGTGATGGAAGCCAGCGCGACTTTTTCGGAATATCAAATGTCGAGAGGAAGAGTTGGAATGTGAGGAATGAACCAACCGTGGCAAGAGCCCCGACAAGATGAAAGAGCGTCGCAGAGTCTCGCAATCCCGTGATCGTACCAAGCAACGTTGAAAGGTAAAATGGCAGCGGAGGGTAGAAGTAAAAACTCGGCGCGCCTAATCCACCAAAGCTCTGCGGAAGCCAGCGCGGAATGATGACTCCCGCATGGAGCAGTTTGAAGAAGCTATCAATCCAAAGAAGATTATAGACGTGATCGTAGCCATCGATCCTGAGAACAAAGGGCGAGATCACGGACAGCGCCAGCAGTAGTACTGCCGATCCCCAAAGAATCCTGCGTCGATTGAAGAGCATCGGCACAGAACAAATTAGGGTATCAAAAGAGTCAAAGCATCTGGAATTGCCGAGACGAGAGTGGCAGTGCCTGCAAGGTCTTGCGTATCACCGAACGATCTGCAACAATCGGTGATCGTTTCCAAGCACTGACCTGAGAACATATACTCCTGTCGGGATCCCTGAAATATCGACTGTTTGCCCAGGATGAGAAGCAGAAATTCTTTGAAGTCTGCGACCCAAAACATCTGTCAATTCCAGCTCGGAAGAAGGCTTGTCATTCGCAAACTGAACGTGAATTTCACTTGAAGCAGGATTAGGGAATACACTGAAGGTCGGATTCTTTAAATACTGCTGATAAACTTCACCTGCAGCTTTGCCGAACGGAGCGAGCTTTACGATCCAGCAATCCTGTCCGCCCAAATTGCGAGTTACGTCACCATCACTCGAGGCAGAATTGCAGGCGATGGCGCAACCACCATCGCGAGTCAGTGTGATGCCTGAGGCACCATCCATCTTTGTCCCGCCTAGCGATCGCTGCCATTCTAGCTTACCTAACGAATCAACCTTTGCGATCCAACCATCGTATTGGCTTGTATCGCCGTGATGACCCGAAACATCGCCGTCATTGGATGTACTGTAGCCAGAAATAAGACATCCCCCGTCTGGTGTCGACCGTACATCCTGTTCATAATCGTGGCCGGTGCCGCCATAAGATCTTTCCCACGCAAGTTTTCCGTCGCGGTGAAGTTTGAATATCCAAATGTCGTATGAATCGTGATGACCATGGTGCGGAGTAGTGATATCACCACCGGCATAATATGCAGAACCACCAACGATATAACCACCGTCGGTGGTAACGGTGACAGTATTCATGTCTTCATCATTGGGACTGCCGAATGAATTCTCCCAGATGACTTTTCCCGTATCATTGATCTTCAGTACCCAGATATCGTAGCCGCCGTGATTACCGCTGACATCGCCATCGTTCGAATTGGAGTACCCTGCGAGCACATAGGCGCTGTCGTCCGTACGAGCTAGTCCGAATGGAGAGTCTGTACCGGAGCCACCGTAAGACTTTTGCCAAAGGATTTTGCCTACGCTATCGATCTCAACCACCCAGAAATCCGGATTCGAGAGGCTGCCGTGATGTCCCGTAACATCTCCATCATTCGAATTGCATCGAGCCGCGAAAATATACCCGCCGCGATTTGTCGGGATGATACGCAAAATGTCTTCGTCCTTCGATCCGCCGTACGATCTCGACCACACCGTTTTGCCATTGGTGTCGAGCTTAACGATCCAGCAATCCGAGACGCCAACCGCGCCATGATGGTCAGTTACATCGCCATCCGTCGAAGCAGCGCCGCCTGCGATTATGTATCCTCCGCCATGTGCGAGTGCTAGACAAGGACTCCCATCCTGTGATGATCCGCCAAGCGACCGATGCCAAAGCACCTTCCCGTTTGGATCGAGCCGCAGCACAAGAATATCTCGCGTGGTATTTGGACCATGATGATCCTTGATGTCGCCGTCGTTCGAAGCGGAGAAGCCGGTGACAATGTAACCTCCGTCGGTTGTCTGAAGCATTGCATACGCGTAGTCGCTAGCCGATCCTCCGAATCCAGTTTGCCACTCGATCGTCGGAGGCTTCTGCTGTTGGGCGGAAACAACTCGCGCATTGAACAAGAACAGACCAGTGAATAATATAGAACAAACAAGACAAGACTTCATACACACCTCCAGGGTACAAGACCCAATCTCAAGTGGGTTAGTGACAGAGTTGGGGAACATGGGATTGGGAACAGTGAACTGGGGGCGTTTGGGCCGATTTATTGCAGTTTCCCCGTCATCATCTCAATCGCTTTTTCTGCCCGCTTCTGTCGAGTCTGGGGATTAGAAGAATTGAAAATGCCGAGAAGGTGTCGATAGCGATGCGAAACAGGCATCTCTTTCCATGCGCGCTGAGCGATCGGATTATGCTGGAAGAGCGCGACAAGAATCGGCGGAGTCTCTTCAGCTCCTTCGCGCACTTCGATCAATCGTACAGCCATCTGTTCCGCACGTCGCATCTTTGCGGCTTCACTTTTTGGTGCGGAGATCGTGTCGGCGATCCACTTGCGCGTTGAATAATTGAATGCATCGTAGAATGCCCGTAGTCCGTCTTCTGCTTCAAGAGCCTCGGCGAGTTGTTCAGGAACTTCCACGAAGCGCTCCTCTTCATCGAGGTCCATCGTAACCGTTACGGCGTCGCCAATAGCACTCGCACCAGCTCCCTTTTGCATCTGCTTGTTCAGCATGAGAAAGTGCTGACCGGACTTTCGAGGAAACAGCGAGGTTCGAAACGGAAACCCATTCACGTCGCCACACACAGGGACGCGACCGGCCGCGCCAAATGTCTTCTTGACATCGAACGGCACATCAACAATTTTCCAGCCCAGTGCAGAGCCCTCATGTTTGATTCTAGCTTTGAAGGTTTTGGGCATTAGTTAGGATGGGACGAAAACTACACACCTAACCCTTTCGCAATCGCTTTGCCCAGACTTGCATCAGCTCGAGTCCAATGTTCTAGCTGTCGCTTGATGATCTCCAATCGCTTCGGTCCGCCGATCCCGCTCATTGCGCCAACAATATTGTTAATGGTGTTCTGCTTCTGCGTTTCGTCCATGACTTCACGAAAGAGAATCCCAGGCTGTGTGTAATGATCGTCCTCGCCAGGTCCGTTCCGATCGTACCAGTCCGCCTCACTTGACTGAAGCTGCATCGGAGGCCGCTTATAGCTTGGATCGGGTTTGATGTCATCGAAGCTATTAAGAAAATAATTTGGCGCGCCAGCCGCGTTGCCATCTACGCGCATGAAGCCATCGCGCTCATAATTACGAACCGTAAATGGAGATTTGTTCACTGGAATTTGCTCGTAGTTCACTCCGAGGCGGTAACGGTGAGCATCGGGATACGAAAGCAACCTTCCCTGCAGCATTTTGTCTGGCGAATAGCCAACGCCATGAACGACATGCGCTGGCGCAAACGCTGACTGTTCTACATCCGCGAAATAATTATCTGGTATCCTGTTCAACTCCATGACACCGACATCGATCAACGGAAATTCCTTGTGGGACCATGTCTTCGTGAGATCGAATGGATTCCAGGGAAAGCTCTCAGCCTGTTTTTCAGTCATGACCTGGATCTTCATTGCCCACTTGGGGAAATCGCCGTTCGTGATCGCTTCAATGAGATCCTCCTGAGCAAAATCGGGATTCTTGCCGCGCATCTCGAGAGCTTCCGGGCCAGTAAAATTCTTCACGCCCTGGAGTGTCAGGAAATGGAACTTCGTCCAGACTCTAGCACCATTTTTATCTAGAAGAGAAAACGTATGACTACCAAATCCGTGCATGTGCCGATAACCATGCGGCGTTCCGCGATCGCTCATTAGGATCAAGACCTGATGAAGACTCTCCGGATTCAGACTCCAGAAATCCCACATCGCCGTTGGACTTTTCAGGTTTGTCTGCGGGTCACGTTTTTGCGTGTGAATGAAATCGCCGAATTTCTTTGCATCCTTGATGAAGAAGACGGGCGTGTTATTGCCGACCAGGTCCCAGTTACCATCTTCCGTATAGAATTTTAGTGCGAAGCCGCGCGGATCTCTTTCGGTGTCAGCACTTCCCTTTTCGCCTCCAACCGTACTGAAGCGAGCGAGCATTCTCGTTTGCTTGCCCACCTTCTCAAATATCCGGGCGCAGCTATACTTTGAGATGTCATTCGTGATGGTCAGCGTGCCGAAAGCGCCTGTCCCTTTCGCATGCACGACGCGCTCAGGAATTCGCTCACGATTGAAGTGAGCCATCTTCTCATGCAGGATGAAATCTTCAAGCAAGACGGGGCCCCGCGGGCCAACAGTCATACTGTTCTCATCTTCGAAATAGGGAATGCCGGATGCGGTGGTAAGTTTTTCGGATTGCGGCTTTTCGTTGTCCATGGTATGATGCTGAGATGCGCGGCGCAAGAAAGCCGAGCGCTCAAATGACAACGCAAGATGTGGAATGAGTAATTCGCAGATTGATAGTAAATTCGACTATAGGTCCTATGGGACTCATAAGTCCCATAGGACCTATTCCCCCTTTACCCAAGCACATAAAAAAACGAGGCAGTATCACTACTGCCTCGTTAACTAAAGTGCGATTACACTTTCCTGGATGCGCTGATATTACCAGCGCTTGCCGCCGCCGCCACCGCCGCCGCCACGGTTTCCACCGCCGCCGCCATAGCCGCCGCCTGAACCACCACGGCCACCACCGCCGCCGTAGCCGCCGCCGCCACCGGAGCGCTGCTCCATCGGGCGTGCTTCGTTAACCGTGATCGTACGGCCGCCGAGTTCTGCTTCGTGCAGTTCTGCGATCGCCTTCTTCGCGGCTGCATCATCCGACATTTCCACGAAACCGAAGCCTTTGCTGCGGCCGGTGTCACGGTCGGTGATTACTTTGGCGCTTGCTACTTCACCGTAGGTCGAAAACATTTGTGTTAGCTGGTCTTCGTCCGTTTGATACGGAAGTCCGCCAATGTAGATTTTTGTCATCTTAGATTCGAAATGAGAATGGGTTACGTTACGCTTCTCGTATGGTCTGGGGGAAGATGGTCATCGGCAGTCAGTGAGAGCGGGACGTCCAAGCGGGCATCACTGAAGATGCCAAAGCCCAAACGAGATAGCCAGAACCCTGGATGCAAACCAAAAAACCTCGAAAACACAAAACTTGAAAGCATGAATGTATATAGGTAACAGATAAGAGGGAAATTGGTTCTCCCACCCCGCCGCATACCCCTCGTGGTACTTATAATCCCATCCTTTTCATGAACCAGGGCGTCAATTTTCGCTTAAACGACGAAAATGGGATGAAGACCTCGATTACACCATCCGCCCACGAGGCGACCTCATAAGGGTTGTACACGAAGCCAAGACCTGTTCGGGTGATATAAAAGTTGTTATTGCCGGTCAGGTAGTCTGAAAAAAGGATATCGGAAAGTGGCTGGTCGCTTTCCATATGATACTCCTTCCGGATCGCGGCTTCCAATAATCGCTGAAGCGTAATGGAATCCGCGGTGGTCACATCGCTCAGCGAAAGCGATTTGCCGTTCCGGACATCTATGACGTTCACAAACTTGGCATATGACTCATGTGCACCACCCGAATAGGCACTGATCTCCTCCTCCAAAACAAGAAGATCGTCTTCGTTATACTTGACCGAAATGCGAGAGTCGCTAAACCACTCAAACATAAACCCGCCATTGACGATGTCGCTATCCGGCATGTCCTTGGCCATCTCAAGAACGTCCGCCCGATCACTGTCACAACCGCGCCGAGCCAGATTAAGCATGCACTCACGAATGTCCTGCGTGGCTGGTTTGCACCCCAGTCGTAGCCCGATCTCAGAAAAGACAAAGGTCCGCTTATCGGTGGGAAGGTCAGGTGATGGAATTAGGATATGGAATGAGCTCGTGATCGTATTCTGATGTTTTGGACCCACCGTGAATGTTGTGGAATCGGTCTTCCAGAATGGCTCGAACCGGTAGCTTCCAGATGTATAGGCTTCTTTCAGCGCAACAGGTGCAACCTTACCCCCTCCTGTCCAACTTCCCTCGATGGCGCCGGGGCTGATATAATGGAGTACCAGCCGATTCGTAGCAGTGTCGCCAGTCGGCCTCTCCACAAAGATGATACTATCTGCACTCAATAGACGACCGTTCTCGGACCATTCCTTCCAAAGCGGGATCGGTTGTTGGACATTTGAGTAAAAATACGTGCCATGCCACCTGCCACCCTCGCGCTCGAGATACATCACAACTGGTTGACGCGCAATCGTCCCTTCGAAGCGTTTGTAGAAATCTGGTGAGGAGCTCGCAGGGTTTTGCAACGATTGTGCTTGAGCCTGCAAGGGGAGATGCAGGATTAAAAATGCGATGCTCAAGCTAAGAGATTTCATTCACAAAGATAGCGAGATCTGAGCGAAATCCGTCTCCCGATCCCGACGTCAATCCATCCTGGCCTGACGATCTATCTCCTCTTGAATGCTGCTATCTCAGCGACTTCTTTAAATGACTCAGCCTGCTCTCCTCGTTAAGATAATCCTGATATTCGCTTCGATTAATAAGATTAACGGCCGTCCGAGTGCAAAGCTGTAATTCGGCAAGGATCTCCATCTCGCGCGTCGATGGGCGCCTCGACTTCGACATATCGATCAACGACTGCACCATCGCCGGACAACTGCACAGTTCCGCGATCTCAGCATGTCTTTGGCTACTTATCATTATTAGTTACGCTATTTACACTCGATAAATTGGGAGCCGTAGCCGCATTAGCAGGCTACGCAAGTATAGTTAAGCAAGAATTAGTCCTTCGATGGCCTCAACCGCTTTCTTTGGAAAATTAAGGTCCATGGTGGCGCGTAGCCTATTTCTTCACGGCCGCAGGCTTCTTTTTCGTAGTCGGTTTTGGCTTTAGTGACTTGATATACTCATAACTGAGGTCGAAATACTGCTTCATCTCTTTTGTATTCGCAAGCAATTTGTCAGGCACCGTGACGTATTCCTTCATGATCACTCCGTATGACTCTGCCGGAGGGGTCTTATACTTCCTAACAAACTCTTCGCGGTCAGTTGGTGAAAGACGAAGGTATAACGCACCCGTTGGAGAGAGGTACGAAAACATATGACCGTTCAGCGACGTGTATGGGATGGCTGCTCCTTTGCGCGTGAGGTTTGGGTTGGTTCGGACGAGCGTCTCGTAAAGTGCTAGTTTGTCTGCCGGTACGCCTGTCGGTGTCTTCGTTGTTGCCATACTGGACAAGTATCGATAGTGAAGTGAGATACGCTGGTAAGTGAAGCCGAGTCATACCAAAAAAAGTTTTCGCGCAATGGTCTACAATTCTCTGTGCCGGAGCGTTAATTGAGTTCTATGGCTAGAGCATTTGTCCCACAAATAAGGAAGAGAACGGCTTCGGAGATGAGTGCTGCGACAGACTCATTTCTTCTGGTGTTCGCTGTCTTGCTTGCGGCGATTGAGCTTCTGACCGGTGGAAGCTCCCGTCTATCCTACGCAGCGATCGCATGTTCGATCACTGTCCTCTCGGCCGTTCTGATTCCCTGGATGAGAAGCAAGTCAGGCAATTTGCTTGTTCGATTGCTCTACATTGTCTATGTTCTGCCGCTTCTCTATTTGCTTTATCCTGTCACACAGGATCTGGCCCGAACGCTGCACGGCCGTACTTACGATGATCTGCTGATCGCGATCGACCAATTTCTTTTCGGTGGCATGGATCCCACGCGTTGGCTCTTCGCGCACATTCACCTGGCGCCGGCGATCGTTGAGATCTTTCAACTCAGTTATTTTGCTTATTACCTCTACCCTTTGGTTCTTCTAACCGATCTGTTCCTGCGACGCAAAGAGTTGGATCTCTCGGAGTTTCGCCTTATCATGGTCTACGGCGCCGCGGTTTCGTTTATCGGAAATATGGTAGTGCCTGCTGTTGGTCCGCGATTTACCCTCCACGAATTTGCAAACCTCGGCCGGGAGCTGCCTGGCGCCTGGATTACAGACAACATTCGCGCACTGATCAACAAAGCCGAGGGCGTCAACGCCCTCATGACGAGCACACAGGCATCGCCGGTCGTCTTTCCAGACGCTTTCCCGAGCGGCCACACAATGCTGACATTGTTAGCGCTCATCATGTCGTTTCGCTATCACTCACCTGTCCGCTGGTATCTGCTGCCTCTTGGATGCTGCCTTATCCTTGCAACGATCTTTCTTCGCTATCACTACGTGACGGACGTAATTGGTGGGGCGCTGTTAGCTCTCTTTATTATTTGGACGGCGCCGGCACTTGCGAGAGTCCTCTCGAAGTTGTTCTCAGGTAGAACTTCGACAACATAGCGAATGCTAAAAGAAAAACCCCTTGCCGTTTTGGCAAGGGGTTTAAGAAATTACGATTCCGAGAGTCGTTACTTCTGGATTGCGAATCGTGTCGAAGCTGTGACAGAAGCACCCGATGAGACCACCCCAGTCGCGCGTACAATGTAGGCTCCTGCGCCGGCAACGCCGCCGGAAAGAGTTGAGCCATTCCACGTGTACTTGTTCGAAATGTCGCGGACCTGCCAGACAACTCTTCCAAGAATGTCAAGCACTTCAACTGTAGCATGTCGCATTTCGCCGAGCGAAACCGTTATCGCTCCGCCGCGCGAGGGATTCGGATTCACGCCGATCGCAAAGTGCTGCATCGCTGCAGTCGGTGCTACACCAGCGGTAATCCCACTTACATCTGCGGTAATCGGAACGGACAATGAGGTAAGCCCATTCTCGGTCGTGATAAGTAGGGTGTCGGTATACGTCCCAGCAGATGTGTCGGTCAGTGTGAGCTTGAGATACAGCGAGCCATCAGCTGAAAGATAGAACGGTACCGTTGAATCAGGACTGACGAGCGAAATACTGAAATAGGTCGTATTCGTAAGCGAGATTCCTTCGACTTTGACGCGCTGACCAGAATTATTTCTGACGTGCACATACTTGTACGTCGAGCCCGGCTTGGAAGCGTGGAACGCTATGCGCTGAGTCGTGTCGATCTGTAGATGTACCTCCGATGTATCGGGTGTCGAATATCCTCGTACACCAAGCCCTTGTTCGCATTCAGTCGTTGATGACTTTCCATAGAACTGGAACAAGCAAGCATAGCGCTCGGTGTTCGTGACCGAAGGCGCATGGAAGTTGATCGTGAAATGAGATGCTGCACCTGGTGCAAGTGTGTCAGGCAATGAGAGCCCAGTAATACTCCAAACACCAGTATCACAGGATGCGTAATATCGCGTGATGATCCAGGTCTGTGAAGTGGAATTCGCGAGTTCCATTGTGCGGCTTTGCGTAGTCCCAGCGGTGATCGCACCGTAAGCGCTGCTCGTGTCGCCACCAAGATGGAAACAAGAGAGCGAAGTGGAATGCACTCCAGTGCCAACAAGCGCAGCATAGACGACCCCAGAGACACCATGCGAATCCGTGAAGTGGAAAGCGATCGAGTCATGATACTCCCCGACAGCGTGCGGAGTGAAGCATACGTAGATCGTATCCATTTGGCCACGAACCATCGTGAGCGGCAGGGTTATTGCGCTGCCATTGACAGACCAGAGCGAAGATGGACTTGTAAGTCCGAAGCTATTCAACGTAAGGCTCGTGCCGGTGTCGACCGAAGCATAAAAGAATACTGGATGACAGATCGTTGAATCGAGCTGAGTGCCAGTGTAACTTCCATATACATAAGTGTGAAGCTGTGCATTGGCAGTCGGGGCTGTCGCACTTCCGGTCAGGGCCGCATAGACGACGCCCGACGCACCATGCGTATCAGTATAATGGAACGCAATCGAGTCGTGGGACTCTCCGACTGCGTGTGGATTATAACAGACATAGATCGTATCTACCTGGCCACGCACCATCCTGAGTGGCAGCGTCAATGCAGAACCATTGACCGACCAGAGCGAAGATGCTGTCGTGAGCCCAAGGCTATTCAGCGTAATGTACGCGCCGGTGTCCACCGCAGCGTAAAAGAATACTGGACGGCAGACAGTTGAATCGACATGAGTGCCTGTGAAGACTCCGCTCACATAAACGTGAAGCTGCGAGCTGGCAGTAGTAACGGTTCCACTCCCGCTTAAGACAGCATAACCCTTACGAACGGAATCGTGCTGATCTCTATACGTGACGAGGATCGTATCGACGCTCTCACCTGCCGCTGTAGGACTGTAGCAAACATGGAAGGTTGCGTAATGTCCGTGTGTAAGCGTGTACGGGAATGAAATGCTATCCGTACTCAACGACCAGACGGACGAGGAGTGCGAGAGCGAGGCACCAGTAAGTGTCACCGTTACAGAATCGCCGGAATAATAGTACACTGTTACCGATCGACAAACCGTCGTACCGACAGGCGTACTAAGGAAGGTACCGCCAACATAGACGTGTAAGCCTGAAGCATTGGTGTTTCCAGTGATGGTGGCGATCACGAGCACATACTTCACCGTGCTGTTTACCGAATCGCTAAGGCGAATAATGCCCGAGTATACTCCGGTATTAGCAGAATTAATGCTAACAACGAAATGGCCTGTGTGAGTCGTATCAGCACCGATCGTGATGTGGCTCGTGTTCAGTTGCCACAACGATGTACTGCCAGAAACGACCGACGCGTTGATCGAGATCGAGTGAGTTAGCAGGTCGGTGACCGTGATTTCGCCACTTACCGAAACACCGGCAGCGGCTGTGATCCTAATCGTATCATGTGCAGCCACAAACGACCCAGCGAACGAAGGGGTAACACCCAAAGCAAGAAGCAAGACCACCGCAATGGCTGCCAATACTTTGCCATGGGCAAAGGAATAGATTGTAGATAAATGTTGCATGAGCAGTAAAAAATGATTGAAAACAAGGGGGACGAGAAATCCCGGGACGCTTCTCCAAGGATTAAGACACCACCAAGATACGAAAATTACATGGCCCCTGCAATCCCCGCGTGGCACCAGTCTACCATCTCAAGATCAGCAAGCCCTCGTAATTGGTCGCCATAACTAACATTAACAGATTGAATATCCGCAAAGTGAGGCGAGTTTGGGTACGGTTTTTGTGCGGTTAGATCTTACCGTCTTATTGATACTAACGGTCTGTCCCGCGAGGGATAGTAGTTGTGGAGAGCCGGTCGCAGTAACTTATTCAAGCGATCGCCCCATAGCAAAAGCCGCACTTGCGGCATTCTGAGCCAGCCTATTCGTAGTAGTCTGGCTCTTGTTTGTTAGTGTCGGCGCGAACGGCCGTCCTTCCGCCTCCCCTCAATCGCTAACCGGGATTGTCCCTCGGGCTTGGAACACATGTAGCCACCCCTCGCTTCTTCTCAGAAGTGAAAAACATTCTCCGCGAACCCGCTGGTCCACTCCTGATTTGCCTCGTGGCTTTCATCATGTTTCAGGCATTTCGTCCTGTTCCTGACAAACGGATGAAGCGGGCTATTTCTGCCGTAAGGATTGAATTGCGTGAGAGCCGTGTGGTCCATGGGAAAGAGAAAGTCCTTGTTGATGGAAGTTCTTTTACCTCGATCTAGGATTCGCTTGGCGGTTTTGGGTTTGAGAATATCCCCGCTGGAAGTTATTCGCTCGTCGTCTCAACCTCGGACCTGCAGAATTTCTTGCGATCACATGCGGAGGCATCTGAAAAGGCGGAGTCCGTGGAGTGCTATATCCAGATCAATCCGTCAAGAGGGTTCGTCATTGCTGGAATGGATGTTCTCAAAGCATTCAGGCAATGCGTCACTCGCGGGAAGTGGTCTTCGAGAGTACACGGAGTCCGCTTAAAACGTGAAACGGATTTGGGTGGAGTGCTCTATCGTGTTGGTGTCGGTTGGAAAGACTAGCCGAAGTCGCTAACGCCAAGCCGATCTTAATAGTACTCAATGTAACGAACCGTCGTCCGCAGATCGGTCTGCTCTGAAGCATAGTTGTGGCTTAAGCGATATCGCCTGATCCAGTTTCCCTGCTTGTCGCAGGCATAAGTGTAGATCGCATCTTCATTGATCTCTGTAGTCAGCGCGGTCGTTCCAGGATCGCTGGTAATCGGGATGTTACCGGAGATCTCAGCTACTAGGTTATTGCTTGTGTCGTAGGTGCGAGTCTTGATCAACCATGCTGTCGACTGTTCGGAACGGCGAAATGTGCGGATCAAGCGCATGCTCGTATCAAAAATGATCGAGGCAATATCGATTCTGGACTTCAAGCCCTGAGTTCTGCCTTCTACACGAAGCAGTTGTCCGGCCTCGTTTGCATAAAGTGTCAGCCGCATGGCGTCGTCACCAAGTGTTTGAAAGAGCGACGTGCGTATCAAATGTGTCGCTTCCTGTGTGATCGTATCGATCTCGAACGTGCCTGTACTGGTCTGACCAAGCGCATTCCATCGGCAGGTAAAGAGCTTGCCAGCTGCATTTCGTCCAAGATCCAACTGTTCGATCCCAAGGATGCTATCGCCTTTCATTTCAAGGAACTGAATGCTGGAAAGCTTTCCGTGATCAAACGTTCGCACCAGTCTCCGAATCATTGGCGAAGGATTCATTGTGGTCTTGCGTAGGATCATGTTGCCGTCGGCATCATAATAATAGATCGTGACGATCGGCCAGGCTTTCTGCCGTTTTTCGATCAACTTTCCATCTTGATCAAAATGATAGATCACCGAATCGAGCTTTGGGATATAGCCTTCGTGCGCATCACCGTGGGCGTGTTTTAGCTCAATTTGTAGAGGGATGTTCGCGAGGGCCCACTGCGTATCAACCTCTATGACAATTCGGACTTTCCCATGCAGTCCGAAATCCCTTAATCGATAGTGATCTAGGAACGCCTCCGAAATATTGTCGGACGGAGATTGAGCAAGGGCCACAACGGGCGCGAGCAGCACCCCAAGGAGGAGCGCCACAATACGGAATTGCGGTTGCACCCTACGTTGTACGGACATCTTGAAGCGAGTCTGACGGCTCCTACACCATCGTTAACTTCAGCGAGCTTCCTACTTTTACGGTTCCGGTTTCGAAGGTTCATCTAATGTAACGTAAAAGCGATAAACAGGTTCGCCATATCGTTAGTATGAATACCCCATAAAAAAGCCGAGCAGAAACTCGGCTAATTCTTGAAATTGGGGTGCAGAGTCTTATTCTGATTCCTCTTCTTCCTCATTGTGGGCTACTTGCGCAGGTACTGGCTGCGGCTCGCCGTCTACAGCGAGGGAGATCACTTCTCCAACCACAATTCTTCCGCAGTATTCGCAAACAGCGTGTTTGTCGCCTTTCTTGAGCTCCAGTACGAGTTGCCTCGGGATCGCATTGAAGCAACCGCCACAAACGCCATTGCGTACAGGCACGACTGCGATACCATTCTTCGCCGGACGTACACGATCGTACATTCCTATGTGATTCGGACGAACAAGCTTGAGTGTTGCTGCTCGTTTCTTCAATAATTGCTTCTCGTCCTCCTCCGTCTCGGCCATGAGCGACTTTAAGGTCACTTCCTGCTGCGCGAGATCGGTTTCCATTTCGGCGAGATCTTCTCGCATCGAGGTAGCCTCGGTACGCGTTTGTTCGAGTTCAAGACCGAGGCGTGCGCTTTCATCGACATGACGTGCCAGTCGTTTTTGTCCATCCTCGAGTTGAAACGTGATCGCATCGTACTCGCGGGTGGTCTTGACATCGAATTGCTGTGCCTTGTACTTCTCTACCTTCTCACGCAATTCGGCGATTTCCACGTGGACTTCGCCTGAGCGCTTCTCGACTTCTGCAACGTGCGTATCCGCATCCAGGAGTCGTGCGCGTTGTTCAATCACCATTTGCCGAAGATCATCGACGCGCTGCGGTAACTCACCGCGATTCTCGATGAGTTCGTCAAGCTGGCTATCGATCTTTTGGAGTTCGTAAAGATGCAGAAGTGATTCGTTCACAGTGTTCCTTCGTGTTATCGCTTGGTCGATCGGTTTCCAAAGCTCTTAGGTTGCTTGAGTCCTGATCGATGTGATTCAAAAATACCGTACCGCGTTCGGCTCGACGCGAGAAACGGCGAGAAGTGACGACCATTGGTCGTCGCCCAATTCAACAATTGTAAGTGCTTTCCGGATAGCACGCAACATACCTTGTACTACGAAACGCTCCGTCTCCGCATGACCAGCATCGACAAGCATGATATTATCATGCCGTGCTCGATAAAAGTCGTGATAT
>Ga0207112_1051_pt2 | contig 29339 bp, 25 predicted proteins | sample Alteio_BWMinHeat_72_FD_153549 | JGI IMG/M metagenome (GOLD analysis project Ga0207112, IMG submission 153549) | Enriched cells from forest soil in Barre Woods Harvard Forest LTER site, Petersham, Massachusetts, United States -... | ecosystem: Environmental > Terrestrial > Soil > Temperate forest >...
TCTCTATTGGTGCGGAGTCGACAAAGGAAGCAATCCGGCAAGCACTTGCAATGGGAGCTGATAAGGGCGTGCTGGTTAAGACCGTCCCATCTACTTCTCTTGATGTCGCGAAAGCGATTGCAAGAGTTGTGCAAGATGTGAAACCTGATCTTGTGCTGATGGGAAAACAGTCCATCGACTTTGATGGTATGGAAGTACCTCCAATGCTCTCGGAGCTTCTCGGTTGGCCTGCTGCTACGGTTGTTGTTGGACTCAAGATCGACGGGACAAAGGTTACGGCCGAAAAAGAAGTAGAAGGCGGCAAAGAGACGATCGAAATGCAATTGCCCGCTATCATCGCGGCACAAAAGGGTTTGAATGATCCACGCTACCCCTCGCTGCCAAACATCATGAAGGCGAAGCAGAAGCCGATTCAGGAGATCACAGTAGACGAGCCTGCGTCACTTCGCGTCACGTTGGTAAGGATCGATAAACCAGAGAAGAAGCGAGCTAACAAAGTATTGAAAGTTGAAGGCAACGCAGCTCAAACCGCTGCTCAACTCGCACATCTGCTACACGACGAAGCAAAAGTGATCTAAGTCTCACACAAATTTATCTTTCGATTCGATGCATATTCTTGTTTATTTAGAAGAACGTAACGGCCAGATCCGCAAACCGTCACTTGAAGCGATCACGACCGCTAAGTCGCTTGGGGCTACGAAAATCTCTGCCGCCATTGTCGCGGCCTCTACTTCTGCGATGGTCGAACAGGCGAGAGGATTAGATGTAGCTGAAGTCTTCGTCGTAGATGAACCGCGTCTTGCTGAGTATTCATCGCATGCAACTGCGAAGGCCCTCTACCAGGCCGTCTTGAAGTCAGGTGCCGAGGTCATTATCATGGGGGCGACTGGCCGGGGTAAGGATCTGGCACCACGTCTCACAGTGTATTTTAATGCCGATGGCGGCTATGTTCCTGACGTCACATCGTTCACAACTGAAGACGGCAAGCTGGTTGCGACGCATCCGATCTACGCTGGAAAGGCCAACGCACACATACGGGTCAATGTCAAGTATCACGTTTACACCACTCGTCCGAATCTTTGGAAGGCTTCGAAAGATACTCCTGCTACCCCACCTACCGTTACAAACGTGTCAGCCACCCTTGAGGACAAGGATTTTGTCGAGCATACAACCGCAGTCACCCTCTCTCAGGGCAAGCTTGATGTTGCAGAAGCTGACATTATCGTTTCGGGCGGTCGAGGCATGAAGGGTCCTGAGCATTGGAATCTCCTTGAAGATCTTGCTGGTGCTTTTGGTGCTGCGACCGGTGCTAGTCGCGCAGTAGTGGATGCAGGATGGCGCCCGCATTCGGAGCAGGTCGGGCAGACCGGAAAAACGGTATCGCCATCACTCTACGTAGCAGTTGGAATCTCTGGTGCTGTCCAGCACTTGGCTGGGATGTCAAGCTCGAAGACGATCGTCGCGATCAACAAAGACCCGAACGCCCCGATCTTTAATCTCGTCGATTATGGTATTGTCGGAGATATATTTGAGATATTGCCGGCTCTGACCGAGGAAATCAAGAAAATAAGAGCTCATTAAAGAGTCGCATTCCGCTTTCAGTTCGGAACTCGCAACCCGAGAACCGTATTTCAACAGGCACAATATGTGATGTTATAAGTGCCTAAAACGGACGAAAATTAAGAGTAGCCGACTTCATGGATAGAGTTCAAGTTGAAATCCTCGGCATCTCCACTAGCCCAGCGAGCAACGGCGCCTATGCGCTGATCTTACGTGAGACGGCGGGCTCGCGGCGAATCCCGATCATCATCGGTGGCTTCGAAGCGCAGGCGATCGCACTTGAAATGGAGGGAATCAAGCCTCCTCGCCCGCTAACCCATGATCTCTTGAAAAAATTAGTTGAAACACTCTCAGGGACGATCACTGAAGTATCTATCACTGAACTTAAAGAGGGGACATTTTATGCATCGCTCAATCTTTCTGGAGAACAGGAGATCGATGCACGTCCAAGCGATGCGATAGCGATCGCAATTCGCTTTGGAGTACCGATCTTTGTTTCCGAATCTGTAATGGGTGAGGCTGGCTTCGTACCCGAAGATGGTGAGGAAGAAGGCGAGGACCTCGATGCGGATCCCGAGGAGAAGGGCATTATTGGAGTGCCTGATACTCCGAAGATCGAATCGCCAAAGCCAGCGGTACCAAAGACGAAACTCGAACAGCTTCATCAACAGCTTGACGAAGCAATCAAGAAGGAAGATTATGAGAAAGCCGCTTCATTGCGTGATGAAATTCAAAAGCTGAAGTAGGTTTTCATCAGGCAAGAGTATTTCTTTTGCTTAGCGAAGCATCACAGAAACCATCTTTCAAGCTCAAGCATTATAAGGGTCCTAAGTGAGGTTTACTCACTTTGCCCAAAACTAGAAGAGGTAAGATGCGAAAGCATTTTACCTCTTTTTTTGATCAAACCCGAGGATTATTGTAAGATCGGAAGGCTAGTGGTCAAGACATTCTTCATGACAGACTCTGCGGTCATATGGACATCCAATCTCGCAGGATCGAGTACACTCACCGGGTACTCCCCTTCGCCATACTCTGCGATGATGTCGTAGAGCGTGGTCCGCTCGGTAGGAGTGAATCCCGATTCGCGAATAAGATCTACAGCCTCCTTCGTAGTCGTGGTGTGGACAAAGTTAGCAGACGCATGGACGTTCTCCTCTTCAAGAGTGCCACCGAAATCATCGGCACCGAAATGAAGCGCGATCTGACCGGTCTTCTTCCCTTCCGAAAACCAGCTTGCCTGAATATGCGGGAAGTTGTCGAGGAAGATCCTGCTGATCGCGATCATCTGAAGGTAACGGGTGCTCGTCGCGTAAGTCGGAATGATCTTCTCGAGTGGAGTATTGCCTGGCTTGAAACTCCAGGGGATGAAGGCTGTGAAGCCTTGGTACTCATCCTGTAATGCACGAATAGATTCGAGATGTTCGATAACATCCTCATCCGTCTCGAGATGGCCGTACATCATCGTTGCCGTGGACTTCATGCCGAGCTTATGAGCTTCTCGCATCACGTTAAGCCAATCCGCACTTGTTCCTTTTTTGCTTGAGATCTTCTTCTTGACTCGATCATTCAGGATCTCTGCCCCACCGCCAGGAATCGAATCGAGACCTGCTTCGTGCAATTCCTTCAACACCTGTGGGATGCTCAGTCCTGAAACTTCGCTCATCCCGATGATCTCGCTCGTTGAGAAGAAGTGTGGATGGATCTCCGGTACTTCAGCCCGAGTGCGGCGTACCAACTCCTTATAGTACTCGAACGGGATCGCCGGATTGACGCCGCCCTGAAGCAGAATCGTGCGAACACCGCGTGTTGCGCTCGATTTGAACTTTGCGATCAGATCATCTACCGGTATGGTGTAGGCATCGCTGTCACCCTCATGCCTATAGAATGCGCAGAAGATGCAATCGATGTTGCAGATATTCGTATAGTTCGGATTTGAATCGATCACGAATGTCACTCGGCGCTTGGGATTAAGGCGAAAGCGCACGGTCTCCGCAAGTTCGGCCAGGTCGAGAATTTCCGCATTCTTCAGCAGCCAAACTCCCTCGTTGGAGGTGAGGCGTTCTCCCCTATTAATCTTTGATCTGATCGATGCAATCACAATGTTAAGTAAAAAAGCGATGTAGGATCAAGCAGCAAGCGCAGCTTCGTGGGTGATCGATTCCAACAAACGATGAAATTCGTCGATGGCATTTAGCTCAGGTTCTCCCAACCGATACGTGAACGCATTGAGGTAGTGTTCTACCATATCTCTCGTCATACCAAGACGTTTGCCGTGCTTTCTACCGAGGTGTCCGTAGAGGCCGCGAGACGCGACGAGAGAGTGCTCAAGCCCCGCAATGATAGCAGAGCGATGCTCGGCAGGCATGTCTTTCCGGACAGCCCATACGGCAAAAACGAATGGCAGCTTCTTCCAGGCATACCATTCCTCCGCCAGATCGTAGACGTTCAGGAAAGTACCAAGACCACCCAAAGCAACGCGCCGCAATGCTTCATCCCCGATCAGGAGTACTGCGTCAAACTTTGAATAATCGATCTGGGATGTCGTAAGCTTAAGCCGTTCGAACGTGAAGTTTTTCACTCCGTACTTCTTTTCGAGCAAAAGACGAAGCAACTCAACACTTGTGGAAGTTTCTGCCGTGATCCCGATACGCTTTCCAGAGAGCCCTGCCCATTCGTGATGCGAGTAGAGCAGCACCGACATTACTTTGCCGGTGACGGCAACGCCATAATCGAGCATCTCGAACTCGGACTCATTCCGCTTGAAGTCTTCAAGGGACATCGGGCCTGCTGCGATCGTACCAGCCTCGGCGAAGCGCCCAAACACACTCGGCACAAGCGGAGCCTCTTTGATCTGATTGTTCTTTGATTCGAAGAAACTGTAGAACGGTACAGAATTCAAGTACGGCATCCGGCTAACGATGCTCGTTCCCGGCTTCGGATAGATCTCGATCGGATTGTACCAGATATCGCGTTCTACAGGGACTTTGCCGGCATCATGAATGATGGAAATCAACTTATTCTTAGCAAGCTCCATCGGACTGATGGCGCCGGCATCATGTGCGATCCGCTCTTCGCCGACAGTGCCATCCATGTCGTCTGCACCGAAGTTGAGCGCAATCGTCGCAACTTCAGCCGTTAGCATGACCCAGTATGCCTTAATGTGTGGGACATTGTCGAGCATCAGCCGTGACACAGCAATCGTCTTCAAATCGTCAATGGCGCTCGTAAAAGCATTGCTCGGTTTGATGCCGGTAACACCAGGCTGGAACGCCAGAGGAATGAATGAGAGAAATCCTTTCGTCTCGTCCTGACACTCACGAACACGCAGCATATGCTCGACGCGCTCTTCCAGCGTCTCGATATGCCCGTAGAGCATTGTCACATTCGATTGAATGCCTAACTTGTGCGCTGTCCGGTGCACTTCGAACCATGCCTTCGCGCCGATCTTCTGATTGAAGAGCTGCTTGCGAATGCGCTCGGAGAAGACTTCCGCCCCACCGCCCGGCAACGTGCGCAAACCGACTGCCTGCAATTCGCGCAAGACTTCCTCGTGAGACTTTTTGAATTTCTTCTTGAAGAAATCGATCTCAACCGCTGTGAAGGCTTTTACATCGACGTTGGGAAATTCCGTCTTGATCCGCCGGACCATGTCAACATAGAACTCCCATGGCCAGTCGGGATGCAGACCACCGGTGATATGCACCTCATGAAGATCGGGTCGGAGTTTGGAGAGCATCTCGTCGATCGTCATTTCGTATGCCTCCGCCGATCCTTGCTTGACGGCGAAATCGCAAAACTTGCAGGCGAGCACGCAAATGTTCGTCGGTTCGAGTTTGCGATTGAGCACAAAATAGACGCTGTCGCCAGATTTCGCACGCGCCACTTCATTGGCCATGCGGCCAACGCCAATGAGATCGTGCGATTTGAAAAGCACCAGACCGTCTTCTTTCGAAAGTCGTTCGCCGGAGCGCACTTTCTGCCAGATAGGCTCGAGCGAAGAGTCTTTGAAGTATAAAACCTTAGATGAGAGCATAATGGAGCAATTACGCGCGCATTAACACCTTCGGATTGATGGTAGTTGCGAGTTACGGCACAAGAAAAGAGAAACTATTAGCGTGGTCAACTACCGCACGATCAGCAATTTTTGCGTCGAGTTGTAGCCATTGCCGGAGATGGTGATCCAATAACTTCCGGAGGGAAGATCGCGGCAATCGAGATTTGATGGAGTTACTGCCAGTAGTTGCTTGGCTTCGGAAATCCGCACGATCCCTTGTTCGTCTCGTAAAGTGATCTGAGCGTAGCCGATATCATCCTTTGTCGTGATCGTGACCAACCCGTTGGTTGGATTCGGTTGGGTAGAGAATGGTATAAAGCGTCTGTATCGCAAAAAGCTTGAAAGATCGCTGATGCCGCAGCCAAGCTTTCCGCAGACATTGGCCGACGTTCCGCCTACGCTTGACTGACACGCCAGGTTCTTATTCGTTATCGAGATCGAATCGAACCGCACCGTTGCACAGCTATCTGCTTTTGTTGGAAACACATTGAATCGAATGTATCCGACCAGACTGTCTGAATTTCGTACCGCACCAGAAGGGATTGTAATGAGGGCATGACCCAATGCGGCAGAGGCAGTGTGATCGTTTACCAGGTCATTACTCAGGAAAGCACCGGAGTAGATGAGTATGGAAGTGTCATAAGATAAGCGAAAGTTGATCTCACCATTTTCGGATCCCCCATGAATGTAGACAGGTACGAGCGCATCGCCTCCCACCGTGTCAGTCGATACATCTGCAGTGTGGAGCGTGAACGGCGGAACATACTTTCCATACCCTAAAAGCGAGATCTCGTCGTTAGAACCGTCGTCGAGTTCAACTCTCAATTTTGCGTGGTACTCAGAGTTCACACCGCCAAGGAAGAATACCTTCACGGTGTCAATGCCATTCCACGATTGCAGTTGAAAGTGTAAGGAGTCTGCACCTACGATCGATAAGTTCAATATTCCTGCCGGGGAGCAATGAGGATGAAGGGCGAGTGTATCAAGCAAAGGCGGCTCACAACTTGTAACGGGCGGGAGAAAGAGAAGTGACTCCGGAGTGTAACTGTAGCTGCCTCCAGGGCCATGCTTGATCGAGTCGCCTCCGCTGTTATTCGTTCGATAGACGCTTCCATTATCATCCGTAGCGATGAGAAGATTATCGTTGATCGCCGAGATCATCCGGGTATTGGGATCAGTATGGGGACCTCCGATCGATTGCCATGTAACGCCGTAGTCCTTCGATCGGTAAATTCCTTTCGCACGGGACTGTGCGTAGACGGCGTGTCTTGAAACTGCAAGAGCGCCAGTAAAGAACGGAGAGAGCTGAGGTTCACGTACAACCCATGTGTCGCCGCTGTCATTCGACACATAAATATTGGAAAGTGAATCGGCACCGCCAGCATCGTTCGCGTCGCCTAAATAAATGCGGCCTAGATCACAACTATCAATATCGAAATCCCAGCAATCGAAGTTCGGATTATTCCCTTTCCGCTTTATCCACGAGACACCATAGTCGGAGGTGACATAAAGATAGCCACCATGAGGACTGTTTAAGAATCTGGGTTGTGCAGGAGTGCCGGAATACCCAACGAAGGAGCCATTCTTGAGTCCCATGATCTTGAGACCCACCTGTCCGAATTGCTGATGCTTCCAGGTCGCGCCACCATCTACGGAAATATTGAAGCCAAAAGGCGCATCTTCCGCAGTCGCAATAATTTGCGACGTTGTACCGAACGAGACACCATAGGGTATTCCAAACTTGATTAGCGTCCAGGTGACTCCTTGATCCGTTGTGCGATAGGTGCCGCCGGGGAGCGCAGCGATTCCGGTCGAACGGTCAAAAAATTTGAGGTCGTAGACGATGCCGTTCATTGCAGGATCAGGGAGCGGGAAGTTGGTCCAGGTCTTGCCAGTGTCGCTCGACATGAAAAATTGGTCGTTGCCGATCCAGATGAGGCCGTCCTTGTAGCATACGGCTCCGGAAGGCGTTGGATTATAGAGATGATGTGCTATCTGCTGCCACTGCGCAAAGGCATCTGCCCTATAGAGGACTACGGCGAGTACCACCAGAAATGAGAGACCACAATACTTGCTCATTGAGACAGACCAGGCTAACAGAAAGGCCTGTCTCTAGAAGAATATCTTGGAAGAAAAGTTGCAGGTGAGGATCACTTCAGCGATCAAGCGCTTCTTGGTGCAACCGACCTCCATACTAATCTGAGAGTCGGTTGCAATCTGAGGTGCTCACTGCTCGATAGCGGTTAGACCATCGCCTCTTTCTTCTTCTGAGCGCGATGACGTTCGGTCGAGTCAAGGATCTTCTTTCGGAAGCGCGTTGACTCTGGTGTTACTTCGAGGAGTTCGTCGTCGTCGAGCCATTCGATCTGCTGTTCGAGCGACATCATTCGTGGCGTATCAAGCTGTGTTGCGCCGTCGGAACCAGAGGCGCGCATGTTGGTCAAATGTTTTTTCCTCGTCACATTGACGACCATGTCGTCTTCACGTGCGTTCTCACCAACGATCATTCCCTTATAGACTTTCGTCTGTGGCGGAACAAAGAAAACCGAGCGTTCCTGCAAGTTCTCCATCGCATATGGTGTCGTGTCACCATCTTCGAGTGAAATCAGAGCGCCCCTCGTCCGACCTGCGATCGCTCCTTTGTACGATTCGTAATCGTAAAAAAGTTGATTGAGGATACCGGTGCCGCGAGTCATTGTGAGGAATTCACCACGGAAGCCGATCATACCACGACTCGGCACGTGATAATCAAGATGGGCCTGACCATTAAGTGTCGCCATGTTGACCATCTGACCCTTGCGAATGCCAAGCGCTTCGATAACCGAACCGACATACTCTTCTGGCACATCGATCACGACCTGCTCGATCGGCTCCATGTTGTCGCCATCGACGACCTGCATGATGACTTCTGGCTTCGAGACTGCAAATTCAAATCCCTCACGACGCATCGTCTCAATAAGGATCGCAAGCTGCAGCTCACCACGTGCAGCAACTTTGAATGTATCGGGCGACACATCCTCGACTCGGATAGAAATATTCTTACGCAGTTCGCGCATCAATCGCTCACGAAGATTGCGCGAGGTGACGAACTTCCCTTCGCGTCCTGCGAATGGTGAATCGTTAACAATGAAATTCATCGAGATCGTCGGCTCATCGACGTTGATGATCGGAAGCGGATCTGGATGTTCCGGATCAGCAAGTGTCTCACCAATATGGATATCTTCCATTCCAGCCAGCTGCACGATCTCTCCCGCGCCAGCTTCGTTTGTTTCTGTGCGCTTGAGGCCTTCAAACGTATAGAGCTTGGTGATCTTCGCCTTCACGACTGTACCATCATGCTTGATACGCGAAACCCAGTCGCCTGCGCTGACTTTGCCGCGGAAAATGCGGCCTACGGCGAGTCGTCCGAGATAATCCGACCAATCGACATTCGCGACCAGCATCTGGAACGGCGCATCCATCTCGCCAGGTGGCGGTGGGACTTCTTTGATAATCGTTTGGAAGAGCGGTGCAAGGTCAACTGCTTCGTCAGCAAGTTTGTACTTGGCCAGACCGAACTTGCCAACCGCATAAACGATAGGAAACTCAAGCTGATCGTAGGTCGCGCCAAGCGACATAAAGAGTTCGAAGACTTCATCAAGCACTTCCTCAGGACGAGCGTCCTTACGATCGATCTTGTTGATGACAACGATCGGCTTCAGGTGCAGTCCAAGGCTCTTCTTAAGCACGAATTTGGTCTGCGGCAGGCAGCCTTCAGCAGCGTCGACAAGCAGGATCACTCCATCGACCATCTTCAGGATGCGTTCTACTTCGCCACCAAAGTCCGCATGGCCTGGTGTGTCAACGATATTAAGCTTTAAGCCACCCCAGTGGACCGAAGTATTCTTCGCCATGATGGTGATTCCCTTCTCACGCTCCAAGTCGTTGGAATCCATCACGCGGTCAGTCAGCGCCTCATTTGCGCGGAATGTGCCGCTTTGTCGCAGCATTTGATCGACCAGGGTAGTTTTCCCATGATCGACGTGCGCGATGATCGCTATGTTACGAATGTCGTTTCTAAAATGTGCTACTTCCCGCTCTGCCATAGTGTTCTAAAGTGATTCCGGCGGGCTAACGGGAGGCGCCTACGAAGCGTTTCCTGACGGGTAGAAAGGCAATTTTTGGAGGCAGGGGCGTTCTCGATCCTGTAGCGAAGCATCAATCTTTACATGCTCCAGGGCTGCTGAGAGCCGAACCGTATTATGCTAGTATTCCCTCAGATATTTTTCATTTCGACCAGTTTGTACTCACCTCGGTTGCCCACATCGGTGAACTTGAACCGGCGATGGACATTATTCGTGTATGTCCAGGTCTCGACAGGAGATTCACCAGGCAGCAGTTCGCGCTCGATCTTGCTCGGAGGGCCGTAGAGAATATAGATCTTCCCGCGATCAGTTGCAGTGCCGTCAAGCGCATGTTGGTTAGCATAATTAAAATAGGCGAAGTCGACCCGCTGATAAAACGCTGCCATCCTCTCATTGAACGCCGTGCCAGGGGTTGGATCCTGCCGTTTCCAAAATGCATAAAGCTTCCGAATGAGCTCAGGTCGTGACCCCTTCTGGAGATCCTTAAAGTCGCCCTCGGTCATGATATGCACGAGAGGATTGATGGCGTCGCGAGGGTCCTCAAGTGAGACCGGCATATCGGGCCAGACGAGCGCAAAATCGTTGGTTACGCTGCGATGGGTAGAGCCGTTATCGACGTTCACGGTAATTCGGTAACGCCCCTGCTCGAACGATCGCCCGGGAATCTCGAAGCGCATGACAGATACCCTTGCGCCAGCCACTATGCTTGAAGAGTCAGCACGGCCCAGAGCATATTGAAGTGTGCTATCTGTTGCGGTAAGATGCCAGGTGGAATCTTGCTGCAACGCCGAAGCGTCCAGCCTAATCTTGCCAACTTCACGTGGCGCTGTGTCATCGGGATCGGAGATTCGCGAAAGCTCAGTCACGATGATTGTAGCCTGAAGATTCTGTGCCGCCTCCCGTGATAGACCTGCCGGGGTAGCTACTTCAAACGATCCGGCGATCTCCCTGCTGAATGGGTATGAATTTCCTTTGGCAAATGTTGCTGAGTTAAGGCCAGCGTGATCGAACAATGTAATATCACCTACGCCAAGACCCAGACTGTCACCCGCAACGGCATTCGGGCGAAATGGCCGAAGATGAAGCTCCGCCACGACAGGACGAACTGCAAGTTTGCTCAAGATTCCATCGCGCACTTCCACGCGCAGCAAATAGTGTCTGGATGAATCAAGTTCAGGAATGGCAAGCTGATGATCGAGCGCATGCCACTCGTTTTTCATTGTGGTCTCATCGAACGTTCGTACAAATATCGTATCCATGATATTCTTGCTCACGATCGTTTGTGAGTTTCCGCGCTCAGTCAGTTCAATGTAGACGTCACGAATTGCGTAGAAGCCGTTGGATGGATGACTTTGAAGGTGTTCAGCCCGCACAAAGGAGAACATCGCGCTCGCCATATTCAGCCGGACGTCCAGCGAGCGGCCATCGGCTCGTTGGACAACACGGCTATAGAACTGCTCCCCATAATCGAAGTAGTTACGCGAATCGCTTGTATAGTGCTGTGCTCTTACTGAAGAGAAGGCAAACGTGGAGAATATGGAGAGTAGAAGAAGCAGCGTGCGAAAACAAAAGCGTTGACCTCTCATAAACATCTTAATTATTTTTTGCTCCTTCAAGAACCCATCGTTTGATCCCTTGTTGCGCGTTCACCGTAGGGTGGATGGGCGCAGCATGCGTGATATTCCTGCCAAGGACCACGCGCACAAGATTGCAATTCGTATCACCTGGCTGATTGACAACGTTGATGTGCCGCACATTCGCCCACGATGTCAGCGCGATGTTCATGTTGTCCGCGCGTGAATCGTCGTGACATCCATAGCTATTGCATGACAACGTCAAGAACGGCTGTACATGCTGCGCAAAACTGACATTTGAATCCGGAAACACTATTTGGTCCGGATTCGAAATATCATTTGTTCCGCACCCCATAATGCAACAAGTAGCAAGCCAGAGAGCACCAAGAGCGATTCCAATTCGATTGATCAGCTTCATCATAGGTTCAACCTTCGCCGTCCAGTGCCGATTCCCTTAGAAATAATTCATCTAACGGGCTTTAACAGAGCTGACGTGACCTCTCATAAAGAAATATGCCACATGCAATGCCGACATTCAGCGAATCAACATCACCTGAAATTGGGATACGCATTAGCGAGTCGCATGCCTCTGCGATCGCTGGTCTCAGACCATGTCCCTCAGCCCCAAAAACAAATACCACATTATCGCTGATTGATGCGCGTTCGATCTGTTGGCTCTTCTGATTTACGGCAGTACCAATGATTTTGTAACGGCGTTTTTTCAGATCGCCCAATGATGGCAAGAGATCCTGAACGCGAAGGATCGGCAGTTGGACCACTGTACCCATTGAGACGCGGACGGACCGTCGCAAAAACGGGTGACAGCTCTGGCTGTCAACGAGAAGTCCGGTCACTCCGAATGCGGCGCATGTTCGAATGATAGTACCCATGTTTTCCGCGTCCGCGATGCTGTCAAGAGCGACGATCGTGTGAGGTCTGTCGGCCATGGCGAGGAGGGTTTCAAGCGAAGGCGCCTCCGGAATCATCACTGCCAGCATGACTCCCTGGTGAAGCGGGTATCCAACGATCTGCTCCATCCGCTCTTTGGGTGCGATCGTGATTTCGATCAACTCGAGCCGATTCTGTAGTTCAGCTTCATGTCGTTCGAAGTAACCCTGAGTAAGAAACGCAGCGCGAATGACTAAACTGCTCTCGAGCACCTTCGCAACTACCTTTGGACTTTCTGCGATGAAATAGCCTTCAGAAAGGTGACCAACCTTGTCTTTCAGAGATTCAAATAGTTGGAAGTCTGTTGTGTCGTTTGGGGCTCGTATCCTGTAGCTCATGCGACAAATATCGCATGAGCGCTCTGCGGTTGGCCGAATACCGGGCTTAACTTAACGCTGAGCCCTCGATTCTACGCCGATCTTCAGAACGCTGATCATCACACGGCGATTAAGCTTTTTGCCTTCAACAGTAGTGTTGGGAGCGATCGGAACCGTGGCGCCAAATCCTTTTGCAAGGATTCGCTTTGGTTCGATCCCTTTGTCGATCAAATACGACCGAACCCTGCGAGCACGGTCGCCTGAAAGAACCACGTTGTGCTCGGCCGGACCATCGCTATCTGTGTGGCCTTGCACTTCAATAACCATATCAGGATACACATTGAGCAGGCGTACAAGTTTGTCGAGTTCAACATGCGACATCTCCTGCAGCGAACTCTTATCGACATCAAAGTAAACACCATCGAGCCTGAACGATGAGCCCTCCAGCGACGCGGCTGGCGGGAATGGCTCTTCGAGTTTGAAACCAGGACGGAAATTCTTTGGGATGACGATTTTCCAGATGTCGCTCTTGCCAAAGCCGCGAAGGCTCGTACCCTGTGAACTTGATAAGTACGCGGTATCGCCTTGCGCCGAAAGCATGAAATAGGCATCGAAGCCGATCGTATTGATCGGCGTGCCCATGTTCACCGGTTCACTCCAATTGAGCCACGTATCATCGAGCCTGTGGGTCACGAAAACATCCTGCGAACCGTAGCCCTGCCGTGCGTTCGTCGAAAAGTAAAGCGTTTTGTTATCGTAAGCTAAAAACGGAGAGATTTCGTCGCCAGGGGTATTAAGCATATCGATCGGGAGTGGCTCCGACCATTTCCGCCCACCCAAATTGCGCGAAAGGTAAAGATCGTGCTGACCCTTGGTGTCCTTTCGCTGCAACGAAAAGATAATGACATCCTCGGCGACCGAAACCGTCATCATCGCCGTGTTTGTATCGTTGTAGTAGTTGACGATCTCGAGCGAATCCGGAAAGCTCCATGTACCATCATCACCTCGAACGCTGATCGAGAAACCCTTGCCGCGCGTACCATCAGACCGATACACATTCTGCAGATAAAGGTGATTTGCGGTGCTATTGATCGCTCGCACACCATCATAGGTCTTGGTATTCAGCGGGCCTTCGATCCTTTTCGCGACCGACCACCCACCATCCGGAGTTCGCATTGAATACCAGATGTCTTCATCGTCCGGCCGTTCTGCATATCCTGTATTTTCAGGCGAGCCTTTTCTAGTAAAAAAGAGCATTTGCTCATCAGGACTCACAACGGGGAAAAGATCGCTGTACTTGGAATTGATATTGGCGCCGAGGTTGATCCTGGCAGAATCCAATCCATCCAAAATTTGAGCGTGCAGATTGATAGGCGCAAACACACAAAGTGTGGTAACGATCGCAGACGAGAATAACAGAGAGCGCTCCATAGGGCAATCTATGGTAAAACAGTGAATGCACTAGCCCGCAAAGCTTCCGTGCTTGAATGAGCGATGGACAGGGTCCGCCGCCCGGATTTAGGTAAAACAGTTCTTAGAGCTTATCGGAGATCGTTGAATTAAGAGATCCCCGGTGTGCACAAGATAGCACATCTCGTCGCACTCTGCAATATAGCACATTTATCAGGTAAGTCTTCTCCGAGTACCGCTTTTCTCAGAATTAATGTGCGATATTTTAGTCAATTCGGTATTAATGCCATACATCACATGACGGGCGTAACCTCTTATTTTTCAACTAGTAACTTCATTTCGGACATCTCCCGCATAGCAAAGACAACACCTTCCCGACCGAGTCCAGAATCTTTCACTCCACCATAGGGCATCGAATCGACACGATAATTATTCGTATCGTTTACGATGAGTGCTCCGACCTCCAATTGTTCGTATGCACGATTGATCTTTGAGAGATCGTTAGAAAACAACGCAGCCTGCAGACCGTAGCGACTTTGATTGACTATTGAAATTGCATCAGATAACTCATCATAGGCTTCGACATTGAGAATAGGTCCAAATGCCTCATCGGACCAAATTTCACACACGTGAGGTACGTTGGAAAGTATGGTAGGCTTGATCAACTTAGGTGAATTAAAATTCCCAGTCAGGTGCTTCGCCCCTTTGCTGACTGCTTCTGCAATCCACCGGTCCACCTTCTCAGCTGCTTGCGCCGAGATCATCGGACCAACTACAACTTTTGCATCCTTGGGATCGCCAACGGGCAGGCTCTTCGCGGCCTCCAGCAATTTATCGAGCAATCCCTGGTACAGCGAACGTCTCACGAGCAGGTTCTGCAATCCGATACACACTTGCCCCGCATAGTTGAATGCAGCCATTGACAACTGTTTCACAAGCTTCTCAATATCCTCAATCTCATCGACAATGATCATCCCATTGCCACCCAACTCCAGGGTTACTCTGGCTTTTGCTGCGAGTGCCTTGAGCTTCCATCCGACAGCCGTGCTCCCCGTAAAGGTTACCATCTTTACTTCTGGGTGTGTGACTAACGTCTCAGCTACCTGATTCTCACAAGGGACGACGTTAAGTGCACCAGGTATGAGCCCGGATTCCACAAGGATATCTGCAAGAGCAAAAGATGTAAGTGGCGTCTGAGGCGCAGGCTTCAGCACGATCGAATTACCGGAAGCGATCGCTGGTGCGACTTTATGCGCAACGAGATTGAGCGGGAAATTGAACGGCGTGATCGCAACGATCACACCGAGCGGAAAATATTGGTAGCTTGCCCGACGACCGGCACCATTCGGAGCCGCCGACAGATCGATCACGTGACCGTCCCTTGCATGTCTCGCGCCTTCTGCGGCGGCTGCAAAGGTCAGTACCGCTCGATCAACTTCTGCGCGAGCGTATGTGATGGGTTTGCCGGACTCTCGAGTAATTAGCAACGCGATCTTCTCCTTGTCTCGTGCAAGGGCCCTCGAGCACTTATTAAGCACGTCAGATCTCTCGCCTGAAGACTGAATCCGTGTTCGCTCGAACGCTGAGATAGCAGCTGTTATGGCGGACTCCGCCTGAGTGCGCGAAACGTATGTCACTTCGCCAACGATGGAGCCATCATACGGGTCGATCACCTCCCGTGGACCGGCTTCTCCCACAATCGTATTTCCTCCGATGATCGGATTCCGCCTGGCTACATCCTTCATAACAGCTATCTAGAAATAGAAAGCCGGTGGACGAGGCATTTCTCATCCACCGGCATAAATTGAACTCAAGACTATTTTAAAAGCATCATCGACTTGCGCAGCGATGTGCTACCGGCTCGAAGCTCATAGTAGTAAACGCCGCTCGCCAGTTGTGAAGCATCGACAGTCGCTACGTGAGCGCCTTGCTCCTGCCAGTTATTAAAGACCTCACGAACCACATTGCCTTGCACGTCATAGATCACCATCCTGGCTTGCGTAGCACGATCAAGAGAGTACTTTATCTCGGTCGTAGGATTGAACGGGTTAGGGTAGTTTTGAGAGAGAGCAAACTGAGTTGGTTCAACTGATTGGCCCACTGCTAATGGACTTCTAAACCATTTTAATGTATTGGAAACAATCGTCGCTTCATCGTCTGTGGAAAGATTCTCAAGGCCGAAGGCGAGATACACGAGTCGTTGGTCGGTAGCTCGATCCGCAAATCGAAGTCCGGCAACCTGAGTCAATGCGCTTCCATAATAGAACACTGGTGACGCGTTGCCAACAATGTTGATCTGATCGGGCTGATTCAATTCAAATGTTTTTGAATACAGGTTAATGGGTCCCGGCATGTTCATTGCGACCGGATCCGTTATGACACCATATAGCTCGCGCGGACCGGCTGAATCCTTCACATATGTTGCATGAAGGACACTACTCATAAACGGTTTGTCATTCGTGGTCGAAGCATTTGCATCCGCGAGTCCATAACCGATCTCACCACCATGAAGGAGTAAATGCCCTCCACTAGCTAGAAATGTTCGAACACCATCCTTGTCGTTACCATTAATGATCCACTTACCGGCACCAACGATGATCTCCGGGAATTGCGCCTTGCTCCAGGCTTGCATCGCCTGGACCTCAACACTCGAGAGTTCTGCATAGCGCTCGCCAAGTTTTGTGAGAGCAAGTTCGGTCTGCATTTCGGTCGTGCTATCGCCAAACACATCAACAAAGGCGGTCTTCACATCCTGCGCGATCATCTTGAATGGGATAACGCTCGTATCTCCTGTTGAGCCAGCCACAACGAGCACTCCACCAGTGTATCCAGCACTACTCGGGGTGGCTGCAAGGTGAATAGCTTGCGACGCGTTGCTGGGCACATTGATCGTCTGCTGCAAGTTTGCATCCTGACCGTTTACTGTAATCGTCCAAGGATTAGGTGAGGTCGGGAAATAGCGGACGGTGTATGTGCCTTGTACCGCTGTGTGATTTGTCAGCCTCAGGCTAAGCGTCGGAGATGCTGGAACACGACCGAATAGCTGAGAACCATCCTCCAGCGTGAGTTGCTGGGTCTGTTGGCTGGAGGCTGCTTGTAAGACCTCGTGGCTTGCCGCGTCCGTTTGCACAAAGGCGACGTCGTACATTCTCGAGCTAGTGTACGAGCTCAGAAGTGGATACGTAAACGAGTAGGTGAGCGAGTCGCCCTGTTTGATGGTGAGCTTTGTGCCCTGATAACCAGGCATCATCGTCCGCATTGCATCTGCATGTTTTGGCTCACCGTTGGAGCCCTTCGCGTCGACTTCCGATTCAACAGCGGCGACTCGGAGATAGAGATTTGAATAACTTGCTACCGAGCCAACTACTACCAGTGTTACATCAACTCGAACCGAGCTTCCTACCTCAGTGTGTGTGACTTTGAGAGCGATGGGACTAGGTTTGTTGGCGTGGATCATCCAAAATGCGTTCAACTGCCCAATGCCGGCCGGGTTGAAGACGTCACTTCCATCAAACACTACACTAGGCACGCCCGAAATGCCGTAGAATGTCGCAACGCGAAATTGATTGTCGGTCTTATCATTGAGGTACATCGGGTCTGTCGATCCCGGCCAGTTTGGATGGTAGGCAAGGTGAATCACGCTTCCCGCATGTTCCTTCACGAACTGTTCGATGTAGGGGTTTGCGATCGCGCACGGCGGACACGCCCAATTTGTCCCTTCCTCCAGAAGCACCGTTCTTGAAACAGATTGCGCATGGAGGTACGCGGGTTGAATGCTGAAGATAAGCAGAGCAAGAAGCCCGAGGCGGTAAGCTGGTTTCATAAGTCAGAGGCTACCGATAAATATGATGACAAGCCACGTGCTGTTGAATTCTGCAGGTGGCGAAGGAACACAATACCACAATTTCTCCTGATTAACTACGCACACTACTCAACTTGCATTCCTTCCAGACACATGAAATTCCAAGGTTTGGAGGTCCCTCGAATGAGGCTCTCCCTATGTTGGGCCTCAAAGCGTTGTAATTTTGCCAAACTGATAAGTCGCCGAAGGTCTTTTGGCGAATCTGGGACTCACGTTTATAATAAAATCTGTCGAACAAGAGAATGAAGATCACCCTCGCGAACGTCCAATGGAACAAGGCAAAAGCTGATGCTTTGGCCTTCTTCCAACTCGAAGATAAGAAGTGGATCAGAGAGATGCAGTCGCACTATGGAAAGTCCAAACCCTTGTTTCGTGCTTCCGACGCACTCCTCGAATCCGGCGACATGCTCGGGAAGAAGGACGAAATCTTCACGCTCTACCCTACCCGTTCCGAGGCGCAGGCTAAGCGTATTTTCCTGGTCGGAATAGGAAAGAAAGATAAGATCACGATCGAACAGATCCGACGTTCTGCCGCCCGTGCTGCGCGAAAGGCTGAACAGACAAAATCCAAGAGTATGGCGCTATACGTGCCCGAAGTTAAGGGAAAGAATGGAGCTGAGATCACAGCAGCGATCGTGGAGGGTATCGAACTCGGACTCTACAAGTACGACAAGTTTTTCAAGAAAGAAGAGCCTCGCGTGCCGCTCCAATCCCTTACGATACTTTACCAGCCCGGGCATGAAAACATTTGGGGCTCGAGTGTCGCCGACGTCAAGCAAGCAATAGCTGAGACACAAACGTTATGCGAAGCCGTCAACTTCGCCCGCGACATGGAGAATGAGCCTTCAAACAACAAATATCCTGCGATCCTTGGAGACTGGGCAAAGCAGGCTGGCGAAGAGGCTGGATTGAAGGTTACGGTCATGGGTCCGGCTGAACTTGAAAAGAACAAAATGGTAGGCACACTCAACGTAAATAAAGGAAGCGTTAAGGAGCCGAGATTTATCGTGCTCGAATACAATGGAGGCAAGAAGAACGAAGCACCTGTTGTTCTCGTCGGCAAAGGTATCACGTTTGACACTGGTGGCATCTCGATCAAGCCCGCGGCAGGCATGGGTGATATGAAGAGCGATATGTCCGGCGCAGCAACGGTCATTGCAACACTCAAGGCCGCCGCCAACCTCAAACTTCCGGTCAACCTGGTCGGTCTTGTTGCGAGCGCAGAGAACATGCCCTCAGGCAGCGCAATGCGTCCAGGAGACATCATCTCCTATCCAAATGGCGTGAGCGCAGAAGTTGACAACACCGATGCCGAAGGGCGACTCGTTCTGGCAGATGCACTTATCTGGGCTGAACGATACAAGCCAAAATCTGTCATCGATCTCGCTACGCTCACAGGAGCCTGCGTTGTTGCTCTCGGTCACGCTACTACAGGCATGATGGGCAATGACATCGCAATGATGTCGCAATTGCGGAAGTCCGGTGATACAACGTACGAGCGCGTCTGCGAACTTCCGATCTATGAGGAATATGAAGAATTGATCAAGTCCGATGTGGCTGACATCAAGAACACAGGTGGTCGTTGGGCCGGTGCGATCACTGCGGCACTCTTCCTCAAGCGATTTACAAGCTATCCCTGGGTACATCTCGACATCGCAGGGACTGCACGCAGCGAAACGGCCGGAGATTACATCCCCAAGGGAGGAACGGGAGTCGGCGTTAGACTCCTTATCGACATGCTCAGGAGTGACGGAGCAATGAATTAAGCGGGTACGGGCGGGTGTTCGAATGGAACTCCCGCCTGCTTTCTTCTTTTCTCCTGTTTCTCCGCGCTTTGCCTTGCACCCACAAACCGCTTTTGGTGTTCCTGACTGGGTACCGATCGGAAGATTCTCGACTGGAACCGTATTTTCGTGTTTTACAATGGCGCCAGCCATCCACTGACAACAGACCTGACCTTATGAAGCATTTAGCTCGTTTTGCCCTCATCGTTTTTCTCACAACGCTGAGCGTTCAATTGCTTTCGTGCGGCTCTGCCGAAATTTCGAGTGCAAAACTCTATCGCCAACGGCGGGACTATAGCAAGGCCGATCAATTGTTGAAGCAGGCGCTGATCAGCAACCCGACAGACGATGAGGCATGGGATCTCTACGTACAGAATCTTTACGATCTAAAGAATTACGAAAAGATCGCTGATGTCATCGACACGGCGAGCCTATACTCTGTAACACATCGTGCGGACATCGATCAGATCCGTCAGGCAACCTGGGCCCAGCTTTACAACGGTGGACTAGACGCCTTCAACCAAAATCCTGAAAGCAAAGAGCAGCAGAAGGCCGCAATTGGACTGTTGGAATCTGCCAGGAAGCTGGCTCCTGACCAGCCTGAGACTTACGAGATCCTCGGCCAGGTTTACATGGCTGCCGGAGATACCGCGAAAACGATCGAGACCTTTAACCAGGCAATCCGCCAGGCTAGCTCCTCGCATGAACAGGGTACGTCGCTCGGCCTGATGCTTCGCGAACCCGTTGCGAGTGTCACGCGCGCGATCGGTGGTGATCCTGCGCGGAAGCTTGTTGTACCGATCACCGCATCGGACAGCGCATTGATCTACGTCTATCCCAGCAAACAGGTTTACATTTATTTTGAGCGTAACCCGAAGGCTCCGCATCCATGGGAAGTTATGGGCTGGCGCTTTGCGACGAACGAACAGTTGGGCTTGCAGCCACTGCGCATTTCAACGCTCCCCTACACCACCGTAGGTAATTACTACTACTCGAAAGGAAATGTCGCGCTTGCTGCCAATAACAAATCGGCTGCACAGGATGCCTATGACAAGGCAATTCCTTTGTTCTTCAGTGTTCAGCGCATCGATCCTACCGATGAATATTCGTCGAGCGTCATTCCGGAGATGTACACGAAGCTCGATGAAACAGACAAGGCGAAAGAGATGTACGACAAGATGCTGGCGCAAAATCCAAGCAAAGTGATGTACACCAACTATGGCAATTTATTGCTTCGCATCAAAGATTATCAAGGCGCATCTCAGAATTACGAGAAGGCGATCGCGCTCGATCCATCCTACGAAACGGCGCTCTTCAATCTCGGTGCGACCTACAAGAACTGGGCTGCCGCTGAGCAGGAGAAAAATAAGAAATCTCCAGAGATCAAGACCTATCTCGAAAAGTCAACTGACTACTTTGAGAAGCTACATGCGATCAATCACAACGATTTCAATGCGCTCGCGAACATGATCGAGAACTACGAGCTGCTGAACAAAAAAGAAAAAACGACCCCGCTGCTCGGCGAACTCGAAGCGCTCAAGAAAACAGAAGCCGCGAACGATCCTGCGTATTGGGAACTGCTCGGAAAGCTTTACGCCCGTATGAATCGGTCAGAAGAATCTGCCGATGCATTCAAGAAAGCTGATACGCTGCGTCGATAATTCACACACGATTACAGGTTCAAGATTAAGAGATCCATGGCTGATTTAAACGATCCCAAAGACCCCGTTGAAGGACAGACGCAGCAGTTGCAGATCGAACTTGGTGAGAAGGAAGCGGAAGGTATCTACTCAAACCTTGCGATCATCACTCACTCCCCTGCTGAATTCATTATTGACTTCACGCGTGTAACGCCCGGCGTTCCGCGTGCTCGAGTGCTGTCGCGTATTATCATGACTCCGCAGCACATGAAGCTGCTGATGAATGCGATGCGTGAGAATATGGAGCGCTACGAGAATCAATTCGGTGAAGTACGCGTCGATGGACAGTCCGAACATCCATTCGGATTTCGTACCGGCCCGGGCTCAAGCACTCCAGGCGGCGGCAAGGTTCACTAAAGTAAACAGACCGAATATGTAGCGGACTCTTCTTTCTTTGAAGAGTCCGCTTTTTTGTGCTCGATTCCAATTCATAGCATCTGCCCGACTTCTCATGCGTAACTTTGCACATTCACTAACACCCATATCATGGTAGCATTGATCGCGATCTATAAGGCTCCGGAGAATAAATCTGAATTTGATTCTCACTACAAAGACATTCATTCTCCACTCTCAGCCAAAATGGAGGGACTCAAACGCCTCGAGATCGCGCATGTCAAAAACATGTTAACTCCGCCTACGAGCACGATCGCCGAAGCCCCATATCTTTTTTGCACAATGTATTTCGAGGATCAAGCGGCCCTCGACAATTCGATGCGCTCTCCCAGTGGGAAGGCGGCTGCGAGGGATTTGATGGGATTTGCTGGCCCTCTCGTCAGCATGGTGACAGCGGAAGTTGAAGAGATCGCACTATAACTAATCTATATGGCACGCACACGACCCGCGCAGGAGCTCAACCCATACCAGGAGAAGAAGTCCTACAACTTCAGCCATATCCTTTACGAAAAAAATGAATACGTCGCGACGGTAACGATCAATCGTCCGGAGGTGCTCAATTGTTTAAATCTCACGACACTCCGTGAGATGATGATTGCCTTTGAGGATGCATCGTGGGACGACTCTATCGCTGTTGTCGTGATCACCGGTGCCGGCGAGCGCGCATTCTCGACCGGAGCTGACCTTGTTGAGCAAGAAGAATTCTTCTTGAACAATCCAGACGATTACTATAAGTGGATGCGCGTTTTCATCGAGATGCATGAGCGATTACGCAATATCGGCAAGCCGACCGTCGCGCGACTCAACGGCATGGTCGTTGGTGGCGGCAACGAGGTGAATCTGTCGTGCGATCTCGCGATCGCCGCTGACCACATCATCATTAAACAGGTCGGCGCTGCCCGCGGAAGCGTAGCTGCTGCTGGCGCAACGCAGTGGCTTCCGCTCATGGTCGGTGAGCGGCGCGCTCGTGAAATTCTGTTCCTTTGTGAGGATATTCCCGCGCAGAAAGCGCTTGAATGGGGCCTCGTGAATGAGGTGGTGCCGAAAGAGGATCTCGATCGGGCGGTAGCTCGTGTTTGTGAGAAGCTCTATAACAAGTTGCCCGAGTGCCTACGCTACACAAAGCAGAACCTGAATTTCTGGAAGGATTTCAGTTGGAGCATGACGATCGGACACGCGCGGGAATGGCTCTCGATCCACAATCTGTCCGACGAAGTGAGCGAGGGAATTTCGGCCTTTAACGAGAAGCGACCCGTCAATTACAAGAAGATCCGCAAGAAAAAGGGCTGATCTGAACCTGAAACGTGCAGCTCAGTTTTCCGTAACAATGCAGAATGAACTTCACAATTTAGAAAAGTATGAATTCGTCTAATCCAACATTGGCTTTTACCCCTGATGCGCTCGAAGTTGTCGGCGTAGCTCGTGTAGCCTATCTACGCAAAGTTTATAGCTACTTTGGGCTCGGAATGCTCGGTGGCGTCATCGGTTCACTTATCGCTATGAATACCGGGCTGGCCCTGTTCATGGCTCACAATTTTTTCATCGGCATAATCGCTTTGTTCGGGATGCTCTTTCTTGCAAACAAGAATGCTGCAAATCCGGCAACTGCCCTGCCAACACTTTTTGCATTCACGTTCGTCTCTGGTGTGATTCTGTCTCCGACGTTGTTTTTCATAGCCCGTCGATACATTCCTGGCATCGGCGTTGAGGTGATCTACGAGGCGCTCTTTCTGACATCACTCATTTTTGCGGGGCTAACAGCCTACGTGTTTGTGACAAAGAAAGACTTTACCTATATGGGTGCAACGCTCATGATCGGGCTCTTTCTCGTGATCGGAGTATCGCTTGTTAATCTCTTCTTTGCATCCGCCAATGTTAGCCTTGCTGTTGCAGTGGTGACATCTATCCTTTTTTCAGGCTTCATTCTCTATGATACTTCAAGGATCATTCGGAATGCGCATGCGGTCCCTCCGACCATGGCGGCGTTGAGCCTTTATCTCGATTTCCTGAATCTCTTCATGGCCCTTCTGCAGATTCTCACAGGCGGAAGAAGGCGAAACTGAGTTTATTGAAGGCGAGTGGCGTTCCGCCACTCGCCTTTTCTTTGGTCTCTCCCCCGTATCTTTGCCGGACATGATTTCGATTTGCTAAATCTGCATGCCCGAACTGAAGAACCTGAAGCTTTCGCAAGATGGATTTGTAGCCACGGTACAACTCCATCGCCCTGCTGTCCTTAACGCACTCAATCTCGAATTGATGATTGAGCTTGTCGAGACGCTCGAATCGCTCGATAAAGACGATAAGGTGCGCGTCATCATCCTCACGGGCAACGAGAAGGCATTTGCCGCCGGAGCCGATATCAAGGAGATGGCGGACGCGACAACAGTCGATATGTTGATGCGAGATCAGTTCGCTCGATGGGACCGCATCCGCAAAATCAAGAAGCCGATCATCGCCGCCGTCTCAGGCTTCGCACTTGGAGGAGGTTGTGAACTCATGATGCATGCAGACATTATCATCGCAAGCGAGACTACCCGAATCGGCCAACCAGAGATCAACATTGGCGTCATGCCTGGTGCTGGCGGTACCCAAAGGCTTACACGAGCTGTCGGCAAGGCGCTCGCTATGGAGATGGTCCTTTCTGGAAGATTCATCACCGCTGAAGAGGCTAAGAGTGCAGGACTGATCAACAAGGTTGTACCGGTAGAATTTTATCTCGAAGAAGCAATGCGACTTGCTCAGGAAATTGCCAATCGACCTCCTGTTGCAGTCCGGCTTGCCAAAGACGCTGTGTTGAAGTCATTCGACACTACCATTGAGATGGGACTTGAATACGAGCGCAAAAACTTTTATCTCTGCTTCTCAAGTGAAGACATGCGCGAAGGCATGGCTGCCTTCATCGAAAAGCGCAAGCCCGAGTGGAAAGGCAAATAAAAGAAATCACTAACTCATTGTATGCCGGAGTTCCAAACCATTCTCACCAATCTCACTGATGGCGTCTATGCCATCACGCTGAATCGGCCGGACGTTTACAACGCCTTTAACGAGCAAATGACGACCGATCTTCAAGAGGCGTTGAAGCTGGCCGCCAAGGATGATGCAGTCCGTGTTGTTGTCTTGACCGGTGCTGGCAAAGCGTTCTGCTCCGGCCAGGATCTCAAAGATGCGCCTACTGGCGGAGGAAAGCGCTCGTTGCGCGATTCCCTTGAACGGCGCTACAACCCATTGATACGCGCGATGCGCAGGCTGCCGAAGCCGATCATTGCCTCAATCAATGGAGTTGCTGCAGGTGCTGGATGCTCGCTCGCTCTTGCAGCGGATTATCGCATCATGGCCGACAATGCAAAGCTCATTGAAGTATTCGTTCGAATTGGTCTCGTACCCGATTCAGGATCGAGCTGGTTTTTGGTCAAGTATGCAGGCCTCTCGACTGCGTTCGAACTTGCAGCCTTAGGCGATGATGTCCCGGCAGATCGAGCCAAAGAGCTTGGACTAGCCAATCAGGTTGTGCCAGCCGCAGAATTGGCTGAGGCAACTCGCGCAATTGCCAAGCGCTTTGCAGATGGGCCGACTCGCGCTTATGGATACATCAAACGCATGCTCGATAAGGCGGCGGGGATGTCGCTTGACGAAGCACTCGACAATGAAGTCTTCATGCAAGAAGCAGCAGGGCGCACAGAGGACTACAAAAACGCGGTCGTCGCGTTTGCCGAGAAGCGCAAACCAGTTTACTCAGGTAAGTAGCGCATGACCGAGAAAGACTTCACCATCTTACCACTTGAACAAGCCGAAACAATACCCTCTTCGTGGTACACCGATCCCAAGCTGTTCGATCTCGAGACCGAATTCATTTTTGGGAGAGCGTGGCAATTCGTCGGCTTATCAAGTCGCCTGAGGGAGCCTGGTTCACGGATTCTTGCGCAGGTTGGATCAGAACCGGTAATAGTTGTCCGAGGCAAGGATAACAAGATCCGAGCATTCTATAACGTTTGCAGGCACCGAGGCGGACCATTGGCGACCGAAGACGGCTGTTCGAATATGCTTCAATGCCAGTACCACGGCTGGACGTACGCGCTTGATGGGATGCTTCGAGGTGTCCCAGATTTTGATCGAGTTGAATTGTTTGACAAGAAGGATTTTGGACTTGTCCCAATCGAGCTTGCAGAGCACCACGAAATGCTCTTCATCGCACTGGAGACGCCAAAAGAATCTCTTGAATCGCTCCTATCAGGTGTTCACGATCGCATCCGCAACGTCAATCTCAGCGAACTTCAATTCCATCGTCGCATCGTCTACCCAGTAAATTGTAACTGGAAAATCTACGTCGACAATTACCTTGAAGGCTATCATGTGCCGATCGTTCATCCAGAGTTATTTCGGATGTATGACTTTAACGACTACATCACAGAAACGCGCGAGCGCTACTCGTTCCAACATAGCCCGCTAAGTGAAACCGAATCCCTTTACAGCGAGCACCTCCGTCCCGGGATGGAGCGAGAGGCGCTCTATTTCTGGATTTGGCCGAATCTCATGTTGAATCTTTTGCCCGGAAGATTGCAGACGAATCTAGTTCGGCCAGTAGCCCCGGACAGATGCGAAGTCATTTTTGATTACTACTACGAGGATATCGCTTCCGAGCGAGCCAAGAAGCTGATCACGGCTGATCTTGAATTTAGTGAGTCAGTGCAAGCCGAGGACATCCACATTTGCGAATTGGTGCAACGAGGTGTTAGCTCGAGAAGCTACGATCGGGGAAGGTTCTCGGCAAAAAGAGAGAATGCGGTGCACCATTTCCAGAGTCTGCTGAAAACCAGTCTGGCTCAGTCTCTGGCAGGCCGCCGATGACGAACTTCCCTTCCGTCCTACTCGTTTACTCTTCAACTTGCAAATTCTCGTTTTTTTAACCTAATCAGCGAATAGACCATGTCGATGACCTCTGACAAGGCCAAGTATCATCCGATGGCCGCCAAGGCAAAGCAGGAGGAATTGCTCCCGAACGAAGAGCGCACCCGCCGCATGAACGAGCTTTTGGCAAAGGGCCAGAAGATCGAAGAACATAACGACATGTCGGACGAGTATTTCCAGCATCTCTGCAATTTGATGAATCAGCAGGCTGATTCTGAACTTGCCGGCGCATTCGGATATGTACCGTGGATCCAAAAGGCACCTTCGGTCGAAGAGATGCTCATTGTTTCGAATATCACGCGCGATGAAGTTCGTCATGCTCGCGCGATGTATCGATTGCTTGAAGATCTCGGTATCGACACGCAAACAATGGTCGGTGAGAACGACTACACCCTCCGTCTTGACTCTAACGCCGATCTCGGGGCAGAACGCGCAGCCGACGACAAACGCGTAAACATTTTCTACTACCCCATTGATACATGGGCAGATTTTATCATGTTCAACTTCCTCATGGACCGTGGTGCGGGACATCAGTTGGAAGATGTGAAGAAATCTAGCTACGGACCCTGGTCACGCGAGATCGAGCGCATCTTTAAGGAAGAGATGACGCACGTAGGGCATGGTGAGTATTGGGTGAAGCGTCTGGCTACCGAGACTCCGCAGACCAAAGAGATGGTTCAGGCAGCGCTCGAGAAATGGTACCCTCGAACGATGAATATCTTTGGCAAGCCAAACACACGCAAGAACAAGCGTTACCGTGAACTGCTGCTGAAGATACGCGACAACCAGGAAGTCCGTGATACATTTGCCGCTGAAGTAAAAGAACTTTGCGATCAATATGGACTAACCGTTCCTGTGTGGATCCCCGATTGGGACCAGATCCCTGAAGAAGCTCACATGCGTGGATGAGCAACTGCCGATAGAATATTGAATGAAACATGGCGGCGGTCAGTGAAAGTACCGCCGCCTTCTTTTAGAGACAATCGCCCGAATCTCATAGTATGAACAGCATCGGAGTGATCGGAGCCGGAACAATGGGATCAGGCATTGCGCTCTCATCGGCACTCGCCGGATACGAAGTTGTTCTCTACGATATTTCCGAAGAATTCCTTCAGCGCGCATACCGGAATATCGGAGTTCTGATGGACAAGTCAGTTGAGCGCGGCAAGCTCACACTCGCAGACGCAAACAAAGCAGCACTGCGAATTCGAACAACGATCCATTTCGACCATCTCAAGACATGCGACCTCATCATCGAGGCAGCCGTCGAAAAGCTGAAGACCAAGCAAGAGCTGTTCGCCAAGCTTTCTGAATCCTGTCAGGAAAACTGCATCCTCGCAACGAACACCTCATCGCTCTCGATCACAGCGATCGCAAGCGCCACCAAGTGCCCCCAGCGTGTGCTCGGGCTGCATTTCTTTAACCCTGCGCATATCATGAAGCTCGTCGAGATCATCCGCGGTCAACAGACGAGCGACGATGTCATGTACCGCGCAGAGGGCTACGTAAAACAGCTGGGAAAAACCCCTGTGCTCGCCAAAGACTCCCCAGGCTTTATCGTGAACCGCGTTGCTCGGAATTTTTATGGAGAAGCATTTCGATTGCTTAACGAGGGCGTAGCTACCGTAGAACAGATCGATCGGATTTGGCGAAGCAATGGTTGGTCCATGGGGCCGTTCGAACTGATGGACCTTATCGGCATCGATGTCAACCTCGCGGTTACACAATCCGTCTATGATCAGTTCTTTGGAGAGCCTCGATTCCGGCCACATCTCATCCAGCAAAAAATGGTTGAAGCAAATCTGCTCGGCAAAAAAACGGGCAAAGGTTTTTACGATCATTCGACGAAGTAATAGATGTCGATCAAAGTTCTTGGAATTTGTGGGAGCCTAAGAGCGAAATCGGTAACTGCTAAAGCGGTTCAAGTCGCGCTGGAGGGTGCAAAGTTGAGTGGAGCGGAAACTACCTTTATTGATCTTGCTGATCTTGCGCTTCCCTTCTGTGACGGCCGTGATGACGAGGAGAGCTATCCGCAGGCAGTGTTGGATTTTCGCGTTGCCGTTCGAGATGTGCAAGGGGTCATCCTCGGCACTCCTGAATATCACAACAGCCTTACCGGTGCGCTCAAGAATGCGCTTGACCTCTGCAGTTTTTCGGAGTTCGAACATAAGATGGTCGGAGTGATCGGAGTCGCTGGTGGTGGAATGGGTGCGATCAACTCGATCAATCATCTACGTACGATTATGCGTGGTGTTGGGGCCTGGGTCGTACCGCATCAGGTTTCGATCTCGAACTCGAGTCGGTTCAGCGCGAACGACTTCGGTGAGCATACAAAGCTGCTCACCGATCGGCTGACCCGGCTAGGCACAGATGTTACAAAATTTGCCCGGCTTATTGCCGCAGGCGTAATCGATGTCGATACTGATGACACGATTTGAATTGATAGTTCTCATTTCGGTGATGACCCCACTCCTTCGACGATGAGGATGCTATCGGCGCTCAGTCTACCGACCATATCCATATTGATCATCGCCCTGATCCGATTGAGAGGAATTAGGGGATGATCGATAAAGTATTTACTGCCGAAGAGACCTTCCTCTTCGCCCGAAAAAGAAATGAACAGGACACTCCTTTTCAAGAGCTTGAAATAAAAGCCATAATATTGGGCTAGCTCGAGAAGGCCAGCCGTGCCGCTCGCATTGTCATCG
>Ga0207112_1053_pt1 | contig 29226 bp, 20 predicted proteins | sample Alteio_BWMinHeat_72_FD_153549 | JGI IMG/M metagenome (GOLD analysis project Ga0207112, IMG submission 153549) | Enriched cells from forest soil in Barre Woods Harvard Forest LTER site, Petersham, Massachusetts, United States -... | ecosystem: Environmental > Terrestrial > Soil > Temperate forest >...
ACTGTCGCCGCGATCGGCGCACCATTACGCACGTCCTTCGCAACGACGGATAGCGGAGGGTCAGTCTCTGTGATGTTGGAAGTTTCGCTCATGCGATATTGTTGATCGGATCAGGAAAGTTTAACACGCGGATCGAGTTTCGCATAAAGCAGATCAACCAGAAAGTTGATCGCGACGAAAATAACTGCACTAAAGATAACAGTACCCTGGATCGTTGGAAAATCAGAACGAGGGATCGCATCAACCGTCATGAGTCCAATGCCAGGCCAGTTGAAGATATACTCAATGACGTAGGTACCTGTGAGCAATGCCGCGAGCCATGCGCTGATCGTTGTAACCACCGGGTTGAGCGCATTGCGAAGTGCATGACGAAAGACGACCGTACGATGGGGTACTCCCTTAGCTTTCGCCGTGCGCACGTAATCGCTCGAGAGTACATCGAGCATGCTCGAACGTGTCACGCGCGCGATGATCGAGATCGGTCGTATGGCGAGCATCGTCATTGGCAGAATCAGATATTGCCAGCCCTGATCGATATAGCCGGAGATCGGAAGGATCTGCAGCCACGAGCCAAAGACGAGCATGGCGAGCAGTCCAAGTACGAACGCAGGGACACTAATGCCAATTAGCGCAAAGAGCATCGAAAAATTATCGATCAGCGAATAGGATTTGATCGCAGAGAGGATTCCGATCGCGACACCAAGGATGCTCGCGATGAGCATCGAACTAAGCGCAAGAATTCCGGTGGCAGGCAGGCGCTCGAGTATGCTATCAAGCACGAGTCGATTGGAGGTCCAGGATCTTCCGAGATCGCCTTTGGCAGTTTGTGTAATGAAATCTGTGTAGCGTTCGAAGACGGGTTTGTCGAGGCCAAGCTGATGTTCGATCGCTGCGCGGGTTGCGAGATCGGCTCGCTGGCCCTGGAGCATACGCGCTGGATCGGGCAGCAAATTCATCACAAAAAATACCACGCTGATCACACCGAAGATGACTAGTATCGAATAGAATAATCTCCGAACAACAAAAGCGAGCATTGTGGAAGTGGCTTAAAAACAGCAAGATTCTCGGAGAGCAAAGTTACGACGCTTACTAAGGCCCGGTTCTTCGAGCATCTCGTTGACCGGTGCGTTGCGATATCGCGACTTGCGATCACCTCTGCAGTATTGCGGCAATGTAAATTCTCTGTTGGTGGAATCGAGGAAGTTTGTGCTGTAAAGAGGAAATAAATATAGAAGTCGCCAGAGGAGAAGATTGGCGTTCTCGCGGAATATACGTTAATTCTATGTCTATTCCAAATGGAATCGGAACGAAGCCACGAATAGGGCGGTTTTTCGAACATCTTGCAGGATAGCTGCTCGAATCGCGGTTTCCCTGACACTTTGAAGGATTACCGCAGCAAAACAGAATGGAAGTTCGACCGCAATTCGTCCATGGTACGTTGAGACAAGAACCGGGCAAGTCCTGGATCGAGCTCGAATCACCAGTGATCGGATTGGAGAGCGGCTCTCCATTACAACTCGTACTTTGGGACGCGCGGCCTGCCGGTGGTCGAGGTGAGCTCGAAGAGATCGCTCGAGTACAACAGCTCGAACTCGAGATCGTCGCCGTCGGGTTGGCGGCAGAAGGAAAGCTCGCGGAAACGCGGGAAAGTTTTAGCAAACGACTCGACCTGTTCAAGGAAACCGATGCGCGCCCGCTCTAAATGTTTCATGAGCGCGTAAATCACATGACAAAAGCAAAACGCCTATCAGTCAGTTGTTAATAGAGACCGACGTTCTTGCAGAATATCTCCTCGCTCGTCCTGGTGAGTCCACGCTCTTGCGCTCGGCCCTCCGCCAGGTTCGTTGCTACACGACCATGTTAAACGCCCTCGAACTCTTTCGTGCCGCATCCAATGCTTTCGATCGTGAGGCGATCCTCGCAGTGCTTACACTTGTTCGTGTACTCGGCTTTCCTGCGCGCTCGGCTGAAGTTGCCGCGCTCGCCATCAACCATGTTTCTGATTCCAGTCTTGTGACTACGCGCGAATCAATCGTTCTCGGACTTGCTCATGCGAGCAAACTTGGAATATTGACTCGCGTCTATAAAACCCGCTACCAACAGATCAATATCGTTCCTGTTTACGATAAACTTCCGTTGGAACCTAGCGTACTCGATCAATCATTTTCCATAACGTCAGCAACGACGTTTGCGTAACGCGGATCACTACTACTGACTTGAGTCAGGAGTGAAGTGACCCTAACTACATTAACACGAGCGCATGCGCATTTCGAAACAGTATACAAATCGTGAAAGCCAGTCTCTTGACATGTATTTGCAAGAGATCGGTAAGGTCGATCTGCTTAATTCCGAAATGGAGATCGATCTCGCGAAGAAGATCAAAGCCGAGATCCAGGGCGTTGAATCCCAGCGCGCACTTGAGATCCTCGTAAAAGCGAACCTTCGATTTGTGGTATCGGTCGCGAAACAATACCAGAATCAGGGACTCTCGCTTGGTGATCTTATCAACGAGGGCAATCTCGGACTCATCAAAGCCGCTCGGCGTTTCGATGAGACCCGTGGATTCAAGTTCATCTCGTATGCCGTATGGTGGATCCGTCAGTCGATCCTCCAGGCGCTGGCTGAACAATCACGTATCGTCCGCCTGCCGCTTAATCGCGTCGGCGCACTGAACAAGATCGGTAAGAAATTCTCGCAGCTCGAACAGGAATTCGAACGCGAACCCACCGCCGGCGAACTTGCTGAAAAGCTGCAGATGTCGAGCGCCGAAGTCTCCGAGACACTCAAGATCTCCGGCCGACATCTTTCCGTCGATGCACCATTTGCTCAGGGTGAGGATAATCGTCTCCTCGACGTCCTGCAGGATTCGACGCAAACGCCACCGGATTCTGTGCTGATGAGCGAGTCGCTTAAGGTAGAAGTTTCGCGAGCGCTTACGTCACTTTCTCAGCGTGAGAAGGAAGTGCTCGAGCTCTACTTTGGACTCAACGACATCCATCCACTCACGCTTGAAGAGATCGGCGAAAAGTTTGCGCTAACGCGTGAGCGCGTTCGTCAGATCAAGGAGAAGGCAATTCGACGCTTGCGTCATGCGAGCCGTTCGAAACCACTCCGCAGCTATCTCGGCTGATCAACGGATCGATTTACGAAGAGAGCCCCGGTTGTGGGCTCTTTTCATTTTTGGTAGAGACCTCAGATCATGGCCAAGCCGACAACCCAGATAAAATTCAAAGAACGACTCGCGGCGATGCAATATCTGCCTCGGTTCTTCCGACTTGTGTGGGAGACGAGTCCGCCGTTGATGCTGTCGAACATTTTACTCCGCGTTCTGAAATCGGCGACACCAGTAGGCCTGCTCTACATCGGCAAGCTCATTATCGATCAGGTAGTGCTGCTGCGACAGCATCCCTCCACATCTTCGAGTTTTCTCTGGAAGTTGGTAATTGCGGAATTTGTGCTGGCAATTATTTCGGACGCGCTTAACCGCGCGATCAGTCTGCTCGATAGTTTGCTTGGCGATCTCTTTTCCAATCATTCGTCGATCAAGATCATGTCGCACGCCTCAACGCTCGATCTTGAACAATTTGAGGATTCGTTATTCTATGATAAGCTCGAACGCGCCCGGATGCAAACGACCGGCCGCACGATCTTACTCTCACAGGTTCTGGGCCAGGTGCAGGATCTCATCACCATGGCATTCCTTGCTGTCGGACTGATCGCGATCAATCCTTGGCTCGTGCTACTCTTGCTCGTTGCCGTGCTACCTGCCTTCATTGGAGAGTCTTACTTTAATGATAAGGGCTACATCCTCACGCGAGGACAAACACCGCAACGACGAGAGTTGGATTACATCCGCTACATTGGCGCGAGTGATGAAACGGCGAAAGAAGTGAAGATCTTCGATCTCTCGGGCTTCATCATTGGCCGTTTTCGTGAGCTGTCAGACCGTTTCTACGCCGAGAACAAGAGCCTTACCATTCGACGCTCCTTTTGGGGCACTGTCTTCGCGGTGATCGGAAGCATCGGATATTATGGCGCGTATGTCGTGATCATTCTTCGCACCGTGAGCGGCAATCTCTCTATCGGCGATCTTACATTCCTCGCCGGTTCATTCCGGCAAATGCGGTCGTTACTTGAATCCATTCTCACTCGCTTCTCGAGTGTTTCGCAAGGCGCAATTTATTTGCGTGACTTCTTCGAGTTTTTCGACATAGAGCCGCGCATTCATCTCTCGCCGAAGCCGCGACCATTTCCCAAGCCAATGCAAACTGGCTTTGCTTTCGAAGATGTCGGCTTTCGTTACGCCAACTCAGAGCTTTGGGCTAACCGGCATCTCACGTTCACACTATCTCCTGGTGAGAAACTTGCTTTGGTTGGAGAGAATGGAGCAGGGAAGACAACACTCGTCAAACTGCTCGCGCGTCTTTACGATCCGACGGAAGGAAGGATTCTGCTTGATGGTTTTGATCTGCGTGAGTATGACATCGCAGAGCTCCGATTAGAGATCGGAATCATCTTTCAGGACTTCATCCACTATCAGATGTCGCTCGCGCAAAACATTGCGGTCGGGAACATCGAGAAGAAAGAGAACCGCGATCTGATCATTCATGCTGCCGAGCAAAGTCTGGCAGATTCGGTCGCAGAGCGGTTTGCAACGAAATATGATCAAGCACTTGGGAGAAGGTTTAACGAGGGTGTTGATCTATCGGGAGGTGAGTGGCAAAAGGTAGCACTGGCGAGAGCCTATATGCGTGACGCGCAATTGCTTATTCTCGATGAACCAACCGCCGCGCTCGATGCTCGTGCAGAGTATCAGGTGTTCCAGCGCTTTTCCGAACTCACAAAAGGAAAATCGGCAGTGCTGATCTCGCATCGTTTCTCCACCGTCCGAATGGCTGACAGAATCCTAGTATTGGAAAGAGGTGAGATGACAGAACTCGGTAGCCACGAAGAACTACTTGAACTCGGAGGCTCTTACGCCGAGCTCTTCCAGTTGCAGGCGCAAGGGTATCGGTGAGTCAATCAAAAGCCGAGAACATTCCTTTGTGGGGTAGTTGTTATCAATATCGTCAAATAGGCTCCTCGACACTTTCTCTATGGTCATGAAGCGTAGAATTATTGTTTTCCTGGGTCTCTCGATTGTCGCGCCTCTCACACAGTCGGTGCGTGCTCAACGGCCAGCAATCCAGGCCCTATTTGTTGACGAGCCCAAGAGAGCATTGAACATCTACGGGATATCATTTGGTACATCGACCGGCGTGGTCACAGTGAATGATCAGCAACGGCCGGTATCAACTTGGAGGGATACGCTCATCACCTGCTCTATGCCCGATAGCGGTGCCGGGTACGCAGGAATGGTTAAGATCTTCGCCAAAGGTGATTCCAGCATTCCTCACGCTCTAAGTGCGTTCACGCTTTTCGCCTCACAGTACAATTGGAATGGATTTTTTGGATTCTGGGGAGAATCGTGGTTCATCAAGCTTCGCGTAGATCTCGAAGTCCGTGCACCTTGGTATTATCAGGGCTTTACTCTACATCCCTCTCGCGGAACACGGGGGTTCTATTCTGTTGAAGCGAGAGATCAGGTGACAGCCACTAAGGGTCACGGATGGCTCTACATGCCAGACTATGACTCCTCAAGCACTCATGGTGTATCAGCGAGCGTTGGCTACTCTCCTAATAATTACTTTGACATTAGCGCGAGAATGTATGGGGCTTCGCTTAATGTAGATACAGCTTATAACAGTCATCAAGGTTCCTACGAAGAATCATTCATATTGCAGTCGCCCTTGTGGGCCAAGCTGGATAGCAACTTCAAGGGAATTCGTGACACAATATACTCTCAGAACAACCAGCAACATGTGGCATATACCGAAACATATATAGACAGTGTTTCTTTTCCGCCGGCTCGGCCAAAACTAAGCGTTAAGTTGGCAAATGATCTTGCGAATCTGCCGGCTCCATTTCCGAATCCATTCGATGAAAAGCTGAGCATCACTTTCTCTGCTGCTCACGGAGAGTTAGAATCGAACTTGGTAAACACTGTCGGTCAGATTGTCGCCCGCCTACATCCCAAGTGGAAAGGTGACAGAACGATGGAACTCTCGCTCGGAGGCCAGACACTTTCTCAAGGTATTTACTTTCTTCAAATTATCAGCGCGACAGAGCGAAAGATTTTTCCCGTCGTTCATCGTTAGGTCACTGCATGTCATCGCTCGAATATTGACACTGCTCCTCAAAACATCTTAACCCCACTCATCTTACATATCCACCCCAATTGTCCCTGATGCATGGGCTCATGCCGGATCATGTGTTGTAGCACTCTTCGCTTTGGACTATCGCCGAAGGCTTTCGGAATGAGATTTGGTTTGTCGAGTTCTGAATCATCGAGCGCATTGAGGGATCGTTGAGATTCTTCGTGCACTTGATTCAAGGTTGCCATAATGGTCGCGAAGTTTGGCATTCCGTCCTGAGTCTCTAGCGTCGTTCCGAATGCGAATCTATCGAGCCACGGAATATCCAGGGGCTTGCCGACTACGCCTCTTAGGGCGAGATTGTGCTCGGCCCATGTAATGTGCCCGACGAGCCAATAGATGCTGTTGAGCTTTACGCCATAGGCTTCGTATTCTTTGTATGGGTCGATCGCTTCGAGGGGCTTCAGATAAACGTAGAGCAGTTTGCGAGAGTAATCGTGGAGTGCAGCGAGGTTCTGTATCTCGGTCATTTGTGCGACAATCGTTGAGTTCTAAACAACAAAAATACTAAGGGTTCTTTGCGCGTAGTTGACACAAGAGAAAGGCTTCGAAATCACCCCTAATTCGCCGAACGGGGAACAGAATCCGCGATAAAAGCTTTACCGTGTGGCACTCTTCAACCCAACCCTGTAAGCCGCGAATCCGGCGTCATTTGGCCGATTTCCGAAGCGGAGTGGTTGCGCATTCGTGAGAAGTCTCAATAGACAAGTTTATCTGTGAAGAAGAACCGCGGTAAGATCATCGTCATCCTCTTATTCATCGCCGGAGCAATATACGGCCTATACCCGACCTACCAATCCACGACTCTAAAGTCGGAAATCGAAAAATTCGGTTCATCGCCGAAGGATTCGATTGCAAAGGCGAAGTTTTTGGTCGACCATGGTGAGGAGTTGAAGGCTGCCGAGCAAAAGGCGATCAAGCTTGGACTCGATCTCCGAGGCGGTATCTATGTAACGATGGAAGTGGACGTTCTGAAGTTCCTCGAGGAGCAGGCACTTCAGAAAGATGACATCTTTACTCAGGTTCTCACGCAAACGGCGAAAGAAGAGGCGGAGACGGAGACTCCGGTCGTTGATCTCTTCGTAAAGAACTTCAAATTGATCGCAGCTACCAAGGGGAAGGCGCTGGCGAACTACTTTTATTTTAATGGAGTCTCGGATGACAATCAGGTCATAGCACAACTCCGCAAAGGTGCGGATGAAGCTGTCGATCGTGCAATCGAGATCATACGAAATCGTATCGATCAGTTCGGTCTTACTGAGCCGACGATCTCGAAACAAGGTACGCGCCGAATTGTGATCGAACTTCCGGGTGTCGCTGATCCTCTTCAGGTCCACCAGCTTCTCGAGGGTACAGCGCAGTTGGAGTTCCGACTTGTCAAAAATCCTGAGATCGTTACTCGAATCATCGATAAGATCGACCGCCAGCTCGCGAAGGATTCTCTGGGAATGGCCGCATTGACTGGGGATTCAACGACTGCTTTGCCCGCCGCAGACACTTCGGCGAAACCATCCGCTCTAAGTGCAACGAAGGTTGACACCACAAAGAAGAAGGCAAAGAAATCTATCGCCGCTGCTGATTCGGTCAAAAAGGATACAGCGATTGCTGCAACCGGCAAGCTCTCTTCGATCGATTCCGCTCATCGCGCTGATAGTCTCGCTTACGCTGGACTGACCTCAACGCAGAAGGAAATCAAGTTCAAGAAGGAACATCCATTCTCTTATATCCTCGCGAAGGGTCAGCAGAAGGATCAATTCTTCATCTCCGAAGCGGATCGTAAGCTGATCAAGCAGATCCTGAATCGGAAGGATATCAAGCCGATCTTTTCTGATGAAGTGAGTTTCATGTTCAGCAAGCCGATCAAAGGCCAGAACGGCACTAATTTTTACGAGATCTATTTCCTCAACGACAAACCGGAGCTCACCGGTAAGGTGATCACGAATGCGCGCGCGGATATCGATCAGTCGAACGGTCGTCCTGAGGTAAGCATGCAGATGGATGATGACGGCGCCAAAGACTGGAAGCGCATTACCGGTGCGAACGTCCATAAGAAGATCGCTATCGTACTTGATAGCGTTGTCTATTCAGCCCCTGTTGTCAATGGCCAGATCCCGAATGGTAATTCGCAGATCACCGGTTCTGGCGACATGGCCGAAGCTAACTTGCTCGCGATCATTCTGAAAGCTGGTGCTCTGCCAGCGCCGGTCAAGATCATCCAGGAGCAGGTCGTCGGACCGTCGCTCGGTGCCGATTCAATTCAGAAGGGTACCTGGTCGATCATCTGGAGCTTCCTCGCTGTCATTATCTTCATGGCGATGTATTATGTCACCGGAGGTGTCGTTGCTGATCTTGCAGTGCTGATCAACTTGCTCATAACGCTCGCGGTGCTCGCGACATTTGGAGCGACGCTCACATTGCCTGGTATGGCCGGACTTGTTCTAACGGTGGGTATCGCAGTCGATGCTAACGTCCTTATTTATGAGCGAATACGAGAAGAGCTTGCGGCAGGGAAATCGCTCAAACTTGCAATTGAAGATGGATACAAGCGAGCATTCGCACCGATCTTTGACGGTCACTTAACCGCCTTCTTTTCCGGTGTTATTCTGTACTCATTCGGTACAGGCACCGTGCAGGGATTTGCTGTGACCCTGATGGTAGGTATTGCAGCATCGCTCTTTACGGCGATCGTCATCACACGTGTCATCTTCGAGATCCTATTGGAGCGCAAACCTTCCCTGATCAAATTCGGGTAACGGTCATAGAAACAAGACAGTCAGTTGGCAGTGGGCCAGGACAAGAATTTACGATAGCAAGAGACCATGCATTTTTTTCGTAAGACGAACATTGACTTCATCGGCAAGCGCCGGACGTATTATATCGTCTCGATCGTTATCACGCTGGCCGGTATTCTCTTCGCGCTGATCAAGGGTGTCGAATTCGGCATCGACTTCGCAGGCGGAACAGAGGTGCAGCTTCAATTCCATAAGAATGCTGCGATCGAGCAGGTACGTTCTGCGCTTGATCAAGCTGGCTTCAAGGGCGCGGAGGTCAAGTATTATGGCAAAGACGAAACGGGCATTTTGATCCGCGTTCGAGATGGTGCAGTTGGAGCACAGGCTGCTGAAACGACGAAGAGCGTGCTTGCCGCTATCTACAAAGGTTTCCCGGACGACCATCCCCTCCTGCTTCAGGAGCAGCACATCGGGCCAAAGATCGGAGCAGAGCTACAAAAGAAGGCATTGCTTGCGGTGTTCTTCACCTGCTTGGTGATCCTGATCTACCTGGCGTTCCGATTTAGATTCGTCTATGGACTTGGGGCGGTTATCGCTATCGTCCATGACGTTCTCGTTGCTTTCGCGTTTGCAGTTATCTTCAACGGTCTTGTGCCGTGGTTGAATCTTGAAATGAATTCAACGATGCTCGCGGCATTCCTCACGATCGTCGGATTCTCGGTGAATGATACGGTTATCATCTTTGACCGAATCCGTGAAGATCAGAAAAAATACAAGGGACGCTCGCTCAAGGAGATCATGAACCGAGCCATCAACGAAACACTGCCGCGCACGATCATTACGTCAGGCACCGTGTTCCTTACGCTCATCGTCCTCTTTATTGGTGGCGGTGAAGTGCTTCGCGGATTTGCGTTCACTATGCTTGTTGGTGTGATTACCGGCACGTATTCGTCGATCTTCGTCGCATCTGCAATTGCATATGACTGGCTCGAGCGCGGGAAGAAGAGCACCGCGACATCGGACTCACGTTCGATCTCTGACAGTTCAAATGGCGGCTCGCGCGCTCCAAAGTCGAAAAAAGTAGCAGCAACTGCCTGATCGTTAGTAATCTGCATTTTAGCAAGAAGATGAAAGCATCATTTGAGAAACAATCCTCGGCATTGAATGTCGTACTCGATGGCGACCTCATCGGTGGCGAGGATGCAATGTTATTCTCGAAATCGCTTCGCGAGGCAATTGGTGCTCCATCGGCAGGACTGACCAATGTCCATGTTTATGCAGCCGGAGTTGGTTTTGTTAATAGCTCCGGGCTTGGAATGCTTCTCGCGGCCCGTCAGGCCGCCAAAGATGCCGGTGCCCAACTCAGTCTCATCAATCCTCCTGCGCAGCTTCTCAGTTTGCTCGAGATGACGAAGCTCTCCGAAATCCTCGGCGTCACGCAGTAAAAGGATCAGCCTTATTTTTCCACAAGCGCCTTCTCAAAGGCGCTTTTTTGGCTTTAATCCCAAATTTCCCCTACATTGCCACAGGAATAGTTTTCTTAGGTACCTCTGAATCATAGTTTTTTGTAGGAAATTAGGTATATTAGCCCACCAGTTCTGCTCTCCCTGCGTGGAGTGTTGTGCCCGGAGAGCCGATTTCCCTGCCTGCTTGGCAGCATCGCCAGCACGATTGATTGAGAGTCACGGCCTATGACTTGTGGTTTTGGGTTCTTGTTTGCTATATGTTGCGTCATCATTTGTTCACACGCTGTTAACGCACAGGAAATTCCGACACTACCATCCATCCCAACACCAGGCTTCTCCATTGGCGGTTCGATCACCGTTACATCTGACTTTTACAATTCTCAATCGGATCCTGACACCGCTCAACCCGGAAGACGTCCGCCATCACTTTATCGCATTCTGTTCTCGCCAACGATAAATTTCAGCGAGAATTTCTCGATCCCCTTCAACATCAATCTTTCGACGCCCGAGACAAACACGACGACACCATCGACACCGCATCCGACGCTAGCACAGTATTTTGAAAATCCTGCCAACGCCTTTGGATTTTCCAGCATCACTCCGAAACTTGGTTGGGCCGAGTTTTTCGTAGGAAGTCACTCGCCAACGTATTCGGCGCTCTCTGCAGGCGACCAACAACTCTTTGGTGGCGGATTTGATCTTAAGCCAGGAAAAGTGCAGCTCGCAGCTTCTTATGGTGTGTCGCAGCGTGGGATCGAGCCGGATACCGCAAAAAATATTCAAGGTGCATATCGTCGCGATATGTACATGGCACGCATTGCCTTTGGCAATCCTGAAGGTTCTCAGGTCGGCGTGAATCTCGTACGTGCAAAGGATGATCCTAACTCATTGCGTAATACGATCTCGAGCATTATTCCCGCTCATGTTGCCGAGGGTGATACCAGCCGTTCTGTTGTTGTGCCGGCGGACACCATCCGCCTGCGCGCTGAAGAGGGCTTTGTCGCTTCAACCGATTTCAAACTTCAATTCAGTGATGCCTTCAGTTTCACCGGCGAGGCGGCGCTATCAAGTTTTACGCGTGATCAATCGTCACCTGAGAAAGTCATCTCTGGCAATCCGCTAGCATTTGCTCAGACAACCCGTACTTCTACTCGTGCAGATTTTGCAGGCACTGCTGCGCTCAATTGGCAACAGAAAGCCTGGGGCATCAAACTCTCGAGCCTTTACATGGGGGCTGGCTTTGTGCCGGTCGGCTATTCGTTCGTTCAGCCGGACCGCATGGAATTCAGCATCGCTCCCAATCTTCACTTGTTCGATGACGCATTCACGCTTGATGGCTCAGTTGGTGAGAGAATCAATAATCTCTCGGGTACGAAAGGGGAAACGTCGACATCATTGATTGCGTCAGTCAACCTGAGTGCCTCGATCAGCGACGCCTTCAATCTCTCAGCGCGCTATTCAAATTTCGGTGTCCGCAATGATCTGACGCTCGATACGCTAAAAGTCCAAACGGTCAGTCAGTCGTTGAGCTTTGATCCAACGCTGACGCTTCGTGGTGCTGCGCTCACGCACATCATCAGCGCAAGTGTTGGCCTCGACGACTACAAAGACTTCAACACGATCAGTGGAGTGCAGGCTTCGAACAACACGCGCTCGATCCTTGGCTCATACACACTCGCTTTCAACGACATCCCGCTCACAGTAACACTCATCGGCAGCTATCTCGAAAATGCACTGCCGGCGCCGATCGGGACTGTCATTATTCGAAGTGCCGGTGGGAGAGCATCCTATAGTTTTTTGCAAGGCGGTATCACACCGAGTTTGTCGGTCACGGCATCCGGCAGCACGACCGGACTTACGCCGACCGACGATCAACTGTTTATCAAATTCGATGTGCGGCTTCGTCCCACCAAGTTTCTTGAACTGACGGCAAGCGCTGGAAACAATCAGTATCAATATGGCAACCCGCTAGCTAGCAAAGGGAAGTCATTCAAAGAGACGCTCGTGCGACTCGCACTCACAACACGATTTTAGACTGCTCATTATTTTACCAACGTCATGAAGTCCATCATACTTCGATCGTTCGCAATACTCCTTCTGATGCTGCTTGGTGTTTCGGCGGCGGACGCGCAGTTAAAATTGACGTTGAATGTGAGTTCGCATCCTGATCCCTATCTGTCGACTTGGTCGCAACGGAAAGAAGTGGCGATCGTCACGATCATCAACTCCGGTACAAAGTCGGTTGATGCAAAATTCGATTGCAAGATCAGTAAGAATGGTGTCCTCCAGGCGAGAACGAAGCCGGAAAGCATGAAGGTCATTACGATCCCGATCGGTGCGAGCCAGTGGTTCGGCGAAGATCTCGTGCCATTCGAGGCGGTCACGTTCGTTGGCAATGTCGACCAAACAGCGACGAAGACGGGAATGCTTCCTGCGGGTGTCTACGAATTCTGCGTGGCCCTTCTCGATCCCGCAACATTACGACAGATCACAGTACCTACTTGCAAAAACTTTACGCTCACGAGTTATCAGCCTCCTCAACTTATTGAGCCACCGCACAAGAGCATGCTCGGCCAAACCAATAGGCCCATGTTTCGCTGGACTCCCGTATCTCCATCGCCACCCAGTCCGCCGAACTATCACATCCAGGTCTTTGAAGTATTGCAAGGCCAGACGCCGATCACTGCATACAAGGTAAATCACCCGATCCTCGATCAAGAAGGCTTGCGCGTCACGCAGCTTTTGTGGCCTGCTGATATCGAGCTACCACAGCAGGGAATGCAGTATGTCTGGGCTGTGCAAGCCACAGATGACCAAGGCAACCCGTTCGGCGAGCCGAAGGGCCTCGCCGGTCCGATCTGGTTCTATGCATGTTGTGCGCAAGGGAAGAATCAAGGTGGTCTCAATCGCGATAGCTTGAACCAACACCCGAGCGGTCAGAACGATCAAGGCAACAACATTGATAATGGAAACCCGGGAGGCAACAATGCTGGAAACAATAACGGCGGAAATGGAAACGGCAATAACACCGGCGGTTCCAATACGAATACGCCGCCAGTACTTACCGGCAATCAGCCATTCACTCAAGGTACGACCGCGTTCAATCCTGGCGGTTCAAGAAACGGTCTCACCGCGGTCACACCAAAGGACAAGGCTCGCTTCACAATAAAAGATAAGAAGCCGAATTTCTCCTGGACGTGGACCAAAGAACCGCCGGGCGTTAGCTATTACGCTCTTGAGATTCTGCAGAACGAATCAAAGAAGCAGGTCAACCTGAAGGTCAGAGGTAAGGAAACGAAGTGGCCGTCTGATATGCCGTTCGAAGAAGGCACATACTTCTGGAAGGCGACCGCGATGTCGAGCACCGGAGCTGAACTGGGAAGCACAGGCGGACAGAGCTTCTCGATCATGAGCAATAACTATCAGATACAGTATTCAGTCGATAGCATCCTCTGCACGGACACTCTCGGAAAGTATCGATTCTCTGTTACGCTCTGTAATACGGGCATCCTTCCGATTACCTTCACGCCATCGGATCTCACGGCGCTTGATGATATCACGGGCCTGCCAGACCCCAATATCATTCTCACGGTGACGACCCCATCATCGATGGTGACGCTCAACTCACCAAACTGCATTACGATCAGCGGCACCATAAAAAATCTGGGTACCAAGCTGACAGGGATAATTCAGATCAAGACCAAACGCGTTGGTGGCAACATCCTTGCCGCAGCCGAGACGGAGAACGATACGCTTCCGACGTGTATCTGCAACAAATGCGATAGTATCAAGATCGATACTTCAAAAGGGAAGGCACACATCAATCCGAAGACCGGTCATCTTGAGATCCAGCAGCCGCTGACTGTCGGGCCTGATAAGCTCACAGGATTGACGGCGGAGATTATCTACGTCGGATGGAAACCGGATGATCCCAAGTGTATGCCTTGCGATAAGGATCCAAAGCAATGGGGTGTGCTCTCCTCCGCTAGTTTCAACAGTGCGGGCAGTGCGACGATCACTCCAAATGAAGCACATTGGAATCTGGATGGAACGCATAACTCCGGGAATGCGACATTCGAGATCGTTCTACCGCAGCTCCTTGATTGCTGCAAGCTCCATGGCGCAGTCTGCATACGGTATAAGTTTTATTTCAAGTCTGACCCCGCCGGCGAGTGCTATGAATGCGAACGCGTCATTTGTTATTCATTCTAATCACTGCTAAGCACCACGACTATGAAAACGATCATCGCGCTTGTCGCCATCGCCTTCAGCATCTGCTTAGCATCAGAGACCTATGCTCAAGCAACATGCTGCCCTGATTTTGATATTCAAATGACCCTCGATCCCTGCGGAGCCAAAGACCATGCTACAAATGGCAGCGGCGGTCCGGGCGGCGGAATGGGGACCCTTTGTCAAAACGGGACCTACACATTTTTTGCAACACCTGGAGCAGCGGGGTTCTCCTATTACTGGAGTGTATCCGGTGGTGTGATCGTCTCGTCCAACCTCAATCAGGTTACCGTGATGTGGGGCAGTGGCGTCTCTGGTACCATCACTGTCTTTGTCACGAATGCTGATTCATCCTGTTCGAAACTCATCACAAGGACGATCGGGCTTCGCCCCGGGCCCAAAGCGAGTTTCACGCACGCATCGTCAGATACGGTCTGTCTGAATACGGACATTCCGTTCACCAATACCTCACTCGGTGGTGCTACGGTAACGTGGAATTTCGGCGACGGATCGCCTTCCGTTATCAATGTTAATAATCCACATCATATCTATTCGACGCTTGGACCTCATATAGTCAAGCTCACCGTCTCGTCGAGTCTTGATACCAGCCCTCCAAGGGTACCTCCGCAAGGCGCGCCTTGCGTCTGCACGAGCGTGTTCTATGATACGATCGTAGTTGTGAATGGTCAATCACTGACAATTCTCGACGTTGGTTGTAAGAAGATGCTCTGCGTCGGAGACACTGGCCACTACTGCTCCAATCTTAATTGCTCGACATACAATTGGAGTGCGCTTGGTGGTACGATCATCACGCCGAACCCGACCACGCAAAAGTGCATCGACATTGTCTGGAATCCAGCGTCTGGATCCCCGCAGCCGTTCGTCGCATTGAACGTCCCGGCTGCCTGCACTGGATCATGCTCCAACGTCGACACATTGATAGTGCCGGTTCTTTACAACGGCATTCCGATTACTGGATCGACCATCGTTTGCGTCGGCTCCAATACGTTCTATAGTATTCCGACGTTGTCTGGCGCGTTAATCCATTGGACGATCTCGCCGAGCGGCGGCAACATCATTACCGCCGACAGTAACAATGAATTTATTAATGTTGCCTGGACGACGATTGGAAATTATACGATCAATTGCTCGTATCATAATCCACTCACAGGATGCAGCGGCTCGACATCACTCGTTGTCAAAGTACGTCCGATCTTTGGCATCGGTGGGTCGACGCAATCTTGCGCTACATGCGTGGCAGGCTATTACACGATGGACGGATCCGTCGCGACGTGGGCCGTCGATTCAAACGGCACTCCCATTCCTTCGCTGAGTAGCACTGGCTCGTCGCTAAACATAACCTTCCCGAATCTCAGCACAACAACTGTTTATACGATCACGGCGACTGCGTCTCCGGGCCACTGTAATCCGACGGCTTCGATCACCACGACAGTGTACCCGTTGCCTATCCTGTCAATGATCACAGGACCATCTCCGATCTGTCCTGGAAGCACCCAAACGTATACCATTACGTCGAATACTCCTGGCGTCCCGATCAATTGGACGGTGAATACGAGTAACGGAGGAACAGGTGGGACGATCATTGCGAGCGGACCTTACAATTCTTCCGCACAAGTGACCTTCACTGGCAGTGACACGATCTATATCATCACTGCAATGCAGCCCTGCAAAGCGGGATGTGCATTTGCTACTAGGCGCGACACCGTCCACATGATCCCGGCTCCAGGTCCGATCTCCGGCCCATCGCCGGCATGTATGGATAACACGGCGGTCTACACTATCCCCAATTATGTGGCTGGTTCGACCTATACGTGGGTCATCACACCATCTGGCGCTGGTACGATCATTTCCGGCCAGGGGAGTGGTTCGGTAACGATTTTGTGGCACGGAAGCAACGGAGGTCCGCAGCCAGTGCTCACCGTTTCGAACTGCGCGGGAAGTTCGCCGGCGTACCCTGTGACTATTGTTACAGTTCAGCCCGTGACGATCCAGCAAACTGGATCGCTCTGCACTGGATTGACACTTACCGCAGTCACTGGAGGTCCAGTGACCGGCTACTTGTGGTCGAATAACGCCACGGGAAGTTCGATCACAGTGAACACCGGTGGGACGTACACGGTAACCGTAAACGAGGGCGGCTGCAATGTCTCGGCGAGCGTAACGATTTCCTCGACACCTCTTGGTGTGACGATCGCGACCGGCAGAACAGTCTTCTGTCCGACCGAACCGATAAGCGCCATTCTGCAGACCATCGTAACTCCAACAGCGGTCGGAGCTACCTATTCATGGTCTCCTGGAGGACAGTCGACTTCAACGATCACGGCGCTAGCGACAGGGACCTACACGGTCACCGTTACACTCGGTACCTGCGTTGCCACTGCAAGCATCACTATTTCTCGTGCACTCACGTGCCCGCCGGATACATGCGTTGGATGCAGTGGGAATCTTGGAACCCTCGTGATCAACACACCATCGAACAACGCGACGGTTTGTAATCCAGCGCCGTTCAAGGCTACGTTCACGCAAGGCTCTTACGCTACCTTCTCCTCGATCCAATGGAATTTTGGAGACACGTATACTGGTACGTCGCTTTCAGGTCAGACGATCACGCATACGTACGCAAACATCGGCGTATATCATGTGACCGCTAGCGTATTGGTCACTTGCAGCAATCCGCCGCTCGTTCAATGCCGTGTATTTGCTGATATCTATATTACGATCCCATCGGTAACGCATTTCGACACGATCGTTGGATGTTCGTCGGTGAAGCTGATCGATCACTCAGTCGCGCTGAGTGGTGATCCGATCACCACGTGGAATTGGAGTTCATCACCATCAGTGACGTTCATTCCGAACAACACGACGCAGAATCCTACATTCGTTGGGATTCCTGGCAACACCTACACAATAACGTTAACGACGACCACAACATCGGGCTGCGTGACGACGGAATCGAAAACGATCACGATTCCGAATGTTGCCCCACCGGTATTTACTTTGCCCGCCACGACCTGTTCGGGAGTGCAGGTATTTCCAACGCTCACTGCAGTATCGGGCGCGACCTATCACTGGGATTTTGGTGATGGCTTCACATCGAATCTGCCTCCGCCGGCGATCCCGCCGGTCGAGCACGCATTCATCAATAATACTGCGTCGCCGGTCGTCTATACAGTGAAACTCGTCGTGACCTATGCGAACGGCTGCACGGATAGCACCACGCATACGATCACGGTGAATCCATTGCCACATGCAACGGTCACGCCGAACCCGACGTCGATCTGTCCTGGCACGACAACGACGCTCACCGCAACAGCAACTGGCGGACCTGCCACATTCGTATGGTATGTAACCGGAAATGTGAATCCGCTTGGCTCACTTCCAACGCTGACGGTGACTCAATTCGGGCACTACTACGTGATCGTAACCAACACGGCCACGGGCTGCACGAATTCTTCCGACACAGCTATCGTCCTGCTAAAGCAGGCGCCGATTGCGCACATTGTCGGAAGCTCCGCGATCTGCTATGGCGGTATGAATCCTCCGACGCTGTCGAACATCTATTTCATCACTGGCAATACGTATAGTTGGAGTTCGAGCGCGCCGTCAGTCATCTCGTTCAGTCCTGCTTCATCAAACACGCAGGCCTCAACGCAACTGACGTTCACGAATCCAACGAACGTATCATACCAGATCTATCTCTCTGTATTCGATCCCGTTACAGGATGCACATCGTACGACACGCTATGCATCTTCCCGAATAAAACGCCAACTGGGTCCATCAGCACTATCCAGGGCAATGGATGCGCAGGTCAGATCAATACGTTCGTCGCGGTGATGACGCCGCCACCTAGCATGAGCGTTAATTACGCTTACCAATGGAGCACCGGCGAAACAACGGATACGATCTCAACCACTGTGGAAGGTTTGTACTCGTGTATAGTCACGAACACGCTTACAGGTTGCTCTGTCACGCTCGGACCAGTGTTGGTTTGGCCGCTGACAGATCTGAGCCTCTTCCCAAGAGGCTGTCTCACGATCTGTAATACTGATTCGATCGGACTTCCGCTGCCCATCTTCACAGGTTCACCGGGCAATGCATTGTATACCGTTCAGTGGTTTGACGGTACGAACCCAACACCGATCTACACTGGCTGGCAGATACCGCCGCTATTGCTTTCGATCGGGCTGCATCACTTGCATGTGAAGGTAACGGGCCCATCGCCAAATAACAATTGTCCGGACACCGCAGGCTATTTCGACGTCACGATCAAGCAATGTAACTGTAAGTGCGATGGTCACAAGATCACGAATCTTCAGTATGCAATTGGGCCAAAAGAATACAGCCCAATGAAGTGCGGTGGTGAGATCAGCATCCATTGCGACTCGCTGAAGATCACAGCAGACTTCAATTGCGATTCGGGATGTACAAAGAAGCTTTATGCAACACTCGTGAATGCGGGTGGTGTTGTAGTACAAACCTGGCCCACCTTGCCAGTACTGTACTTCCCGCCGCCTGGCACGAGCGGTAGTTTCACCATCCATATTTATGGAAAGTGCGATGAGACGATCTGTGATTCATGCATATTGCATCTGACGATCGATTGTCACAAGGATTCTATCCCGCCGTGCGAGATCTGTCCACCAGGACTCAAGAAGGCGATCAACATCACGCTCACCCCACAGGCGATCGTGCTGGACAGCATTGCTGGATCACCGTTCAACAATCTGCCGGTTGGCGTAACGATCAACACTGGGACGACGCAGCTCACACAGGTCATCGCGCAGGTCGTGAGTTACGACTTGAAGCCGAGCTATGAGGATTGCATCACCTGTGACAATAAGCCCGCTGGATGGACGAGTATCACTGGACAGCCGCTTGCTGGCATCACACCGATCAATGGTGGCATTGCAATACTGCCTCCGATGAACAACGCGTATGTCAATCCGCGAGAAGTGGTCTGGCAGAGTGTGAGTCCGTTCGTACTGAACACAGGTTCAACGACGATCAACATCTACTTGCCGGCTCTCGCGAACGTACCGTGCTGCACACTCACAGGAAAGATCTGTATCAAGTTCAGCTTCCGCGATGTCAATTGCAAGGTATGCGATACGATCATCTGCTTTGACTTCGGCAAGCCGGTAGACGTTGGCTGCGATTGCGGGAAGTGGAGAGGGATCACGCTTACACAAGCGAAGAACTCCGATGCAAGGATGGCAGTCATCAATCCGGGCAATCCAGGCAATGGCACGACGCTCAACTGCGAAGGATCAATGTCAGTGAAATATGGCACGTCGTGGAGCTTCAACGCAGGCTTCGCCTGCAGTGACCCGAAGTGTACGCCGAGCTACAAGTGGACTGTCTTCAAAAACGGAACTTCTTATTCAAGCGGCGCCGGCGCACAAGGGACGTTGCTCAATCTCCAGCCTGGTAAATATGTGATTACCTACGCAGTCACCTGCGGAGGCAAAACATGCCCAGGCTGTAGCATCACGCTCAATGTAACTGACTGAGGGAATTAGGGGACAGGGAACAGGGAACAGCGAACAGGGAACAGGGAACAGCGAACAGGGAACAGCGAACAGGGATCGGGGCCGTCTCGATCGTGCATGCCCCCTATCTGTTCCCTGTTCCCTATTCCCTGTTTCCTGTTTCTCAACTCTCGCCCGGTAAGGGATATATTTGTCTTTCAATTGAGTTCGAGTCTGACGGTTCGTTCAATAATAGGTGTACCCCACCTTTAACGTTTCACGCAAGTCCTATGTCAAAACGTGTTGTCTTCGCATTGGCGTTTGTATTAGCAGTAGCATCAAGCGCGGAAGCCCAATGGCAGTCTATCGCTCCCAATTTGATCGGTACCGGACCATACCAGAACTCTGGTGCGATGACGTATTCAGATGGAGTTGCATGGGCTGGATTGTACAATCTTTATAAGTCGGCCGACAAAGGACTGACGTGGCAGAAAGTTACGATACCCAACGCAGGCTCAAACAATATACACGGTATCACGTTTTACGATAAGAACACCGGAATCGTTTGTGATGAAGCTGGAGCCTATGTTACGCACGATCAAGGGCAGACATGGCAAACGTATTTTAATGGCAATGTTTTTTTTCACGCGGCGTTCTCCGGATCGCCGAATGCGTTTGTCATCGGCAGTACAACCACTCCGACCTCCTTCACGTCCGATGGCGGCGTGACCTGGAGCACGCACACGTTCGTCCGCGTCGCTAAAGATTTTTATTCCGTTGCTCCAGGTAAGGTGATCGCCTTTATCGAGAGCAACACGGATAGTCACATCGCGTATACCAGTGACTATGGTGTGACGTGGACTGAGCGAGTGGGTACGATGGATCCGGACTCGCACAGTTTCGGCGTTGTACCATGCGATGAAAATACGATCTTCGGTATCAATGAAGAGGGCGGCAATTACGCGTCGAACAATCTTTCAGAGATCTTCATGTCGAAGGATGGTGGTGCGTCTTTCACGAGTATCAAACAACTTTCGCTAGCTACACTGTCCGGATGTATCGCAATCACACCTGGCGCAATTTATGTCCCAGCGCGCTCGAATGGAATTCTTCAATCGATCGACAATGGAGTAACATGGAAGACCATTGCGGGACCGAATGTCCCTATCGATTCACGCGATATTATTACCATTGAAGATACCATCCTTCTTGCTGCAGATATCAATGGGACGATCTGGCGGACGATCAACACTGCGGGTGCAGGTCAGTTCTCAACAAGTTCGAGTCGCGTGGATATGAGCTCTGCGAACGTTCGTAATGATACGGTCGGCGGGACTGCACTTGTTCCTATTAAGTTCAAGCGCAATGGTGCGCTCTCAGATGTCGATTTCATTCTGCATTACGATTGGTACAGAGGGCTGACGTACGTTGGCTCATTCTTGACATCAGGAAAGCAGATCGATGTACCAGGTACACAATGGAACGGACACTCACAGCTTCACATTTCGTCTGCAGACATGCCTGTCGCGGGCCCAGAGCTGCTCGGGTACGCTCGCTTCAGGCTCTACCTCAGTGAAGGAGGGTGTGCGAATGCATGGATGGACTCACTCAAATTTGCAGCACCGCCTAGCGCCTGCTTCAGCTATTTTAGCGACTCTGCGCGTTCGATCATTTGCTCAAACCAATCTTTTGATGCGGTGCAGGTTGCGAGCAATGCGGCCACGAATGCATTCAGCCTCTCACCAAATCCGAGCAATGGCTCAACACTTCTTCGTTCGAGTACGTATTCTGGACCGATCACGGTAAGAATCGTGAACGCGCTAGGAGTGACAGTGCAAGAGATTCATCATCACATCGACACCAGGACGCCGATACAAATGTCTCTCGAGGGTATTCCTGGCGGAGAATATTTCATCCGTCTTGACGGTGAACACATTAGTCAAACGCTGACGCTGATTCGGTTGAGATAGAGATTTCGAATAATCACGATTGAACGCCCTTTCAACATTTGGTTTTGCCTCAGTACTCCTGATGCTTCTGGCCTATGTACTTGAAAGCAAAGCCCGGATCTGGGTGCTCGTATTTGCAGTGGGATGCTTCTCATCCGCAATGTACGCCTATCTTGCTGGTACGTTGCCTTTTGCATTAGTCGAACTCATCTGGGGGTTCGTCGCGCTTCGCAAATGGTGGAAGTTAAGATTAGCCAATGGTTAAGACCCAAATACTAGTTAATAGTATCTCTGCCGAGATGGAACGTGCGATCCTTCAGGAGCTTGAAAAGCTTGGAGTGCTCGTGACATGCGAGACGTGCGGCCAATGCGAGTTCACTTCAGGTGAGCCGCCCCGATGTTTGACAACGATCAGAGGAAATGGCATCTGCGCAAAGAGTCTGATGAAGCAAACTTGATTGGGTCAAGAGCGAGACGAAGTGTTTGTTCCTCGCATGTCTGCATGCACTACATGCAGCCCTACCAGTCGCGCGATCACCACTGCGAGAAAAAGCTGTCCGCAGATCGATTCGAGATTCGCCAGACTGCGAGCCATGGGATGCACCGGTACTGCGTCGCCATAGCCGATCGTAGTTAGTGTGCTAAAGCTGAAATAGAAGATATCGCCGAGCCGTGTGTTGATGCTTGGTGAAATATTGCTGATTGCTGCCGGATCTGCCTTTACCATATTCATGAAGATGGAGGCGAACACAAGTCCGATACCAAGATAGACGACGACCGCTCCCTCGATCGTTCGATAAGTAACGTGCTGCGATGTGAAGATCTTTTGAGCGATCGCGATGATCACCGCCAAATAAAATAGTGGTGCAGAAAAAGAGAGCAAGTCGGCTGGTAGTCCTAGCTGATATCGAATAGTGAGGAACAGCAGGAACCTGGCAACAAACATCACTATGATCACCCATCGCATAATTCCTTTTGCAGATGCAGCCAGGACTCCAAGAATTGCAATCAGCCATTCACTGATCCCGATAAACGCAGGATTCAACTCGCGTGTATTGATCAGCGGCACCGCCAAAAAGATGTAAAGCGCCTGCACAGTCAGGAGCAAGCTCATGCCATGCCGCGTGATAAGAGAGCTGAGGATGTTGCCCTGTTTCACTTGAAGGTGATCAAAAAAGTCTGAGTAGTTCTACTTATAGACACCGTCAGGTAGGTAATAAATGCCCAGGATTTCCAAAATCCTAAATCGGAACTAAGCCTCGGCTAAGACCATTAGTAAGCTGTCACTTACGTAAGCCATGGCTAACATAGCAACACTCTTTGTCGCTCTATCCGACCCTACGCGCAGGAAGCTTTTCGAGCGGCTCGCTCTACGAGCCATGCCTGTCGGGGACCTTGCGAAAGGGATTCCGGTATCGCGTCCAGCAGTTTCGCAACATCTAAAAGTGTTGCGTGAGGCAGGACTCGTTGCCGTTCAACAGGATGGCACGCGGCGCATCTATTCACTGGATCCAAAAGGCGTCGAGGCGATGCGCAGCTATCTCGACCGTATGTGGAATCGTGCGCTTCTTGGATTCAAAGCAGCAGCAGAACGATCTGATTGAACTAACAGAAAGGAATGACCATGCCAGACAACAACGCACTCACAAAGCAGATCACGGTAGAAGCTCCAATCGAAAAGGCGTTTCGCGTTTTTACGGAAGGATTCGATAGCTGGTGGCCACGTGGCCATCATATCGGAAAGTCCAACATGAAGAAAGCAATATTTGAAGCCAAGCCGAACGGCAGATGGTACGAGATCGGCGAGGACGGCTCGACGTGTCAATGGGGTCGCGTACTGCTATGGGAGCCACCCAAGCGATTCATCCTAGCGTGGCAGATCACCGAAAAATGGGAGTTCGATCCAAACTTTGTTACCGAAGTAGAAGTAAACTTCGAACCCGAAGGCGCAAACAGGACGGTCGTATCACTCGAACACAGAAACCTCGATCGCTTCGGAGCAGCAGCGGAGCAAATTCGTAACTCATTCAATTCCGACGGTGGCTGGCTTGGCCTTCTCAAGCTCTTTGCGGCCGAAGCGGCGGGGGATAGCGCAGAGAAGAAGAGGCTGTTGGCTACGTACGATGAGCAAGAGGCTTGAAGGTTCGTAGGAGAAATGGATGCTGCTCGGTTGCAAGCCCCTTCCTTTAATAGGAAGGGGCGAATGGAGAACCGATCTTCAATCTGTCTCGTACAACCTCCTATGATGCCTTTCTCTTTAACCGACAGAGCGACAGTCCTCGAGCGGATAACTGCAATCGCTCGTTCAGATAGCCGAGTAACCGGAGGAGCGAGCGTTGGCTCCGGATCAACTGATTCAATGGACGCGTGGTCTGATATCGACGTCACATTCGGCCTCAAGTCAGGGACTGATCTCGTGCTTGTGCTTAAGGAGTGGACGCGATTGCTTGAGAATGAGTTCGGCATGGTCCATTATTTTGATGTACCGAGCGGATCGGCAATTTACCGCGTCATTCTTTTTCCCAATTGTCTTGAGTTGGATCTTTCTGTTGTGCCTGAGAACGACTACGGGGCACGGAGTCCGGATTTCCGATTGCTCTTTGGCAAAGCAGTTGAGCGTACCAGTTTTCCAGAACAGTCTATTGAATCCTTGATCGGTTTTGGCTGGCACCATGTCCTTCATGCAAACTCTGCGATCGAGCGAGGCAGAAATTGGCAAGCTGAATTCTGGATCAGCGCAGCGCGTGATAATATTCTTGCGCTTCGTTGCATACGCTTTGGCGAAGTTGGCGCGCAAGCCCGCGGCGTTCACCGCTTGCCCGTGGCCGAAGTCGCGCTACTTGAGAGCACACTGGTTCGATCGATTGAAATTCCGGAATTGCGACGCGCTCTGAAAGCAGTTGCGTCTGCGCTCATTGACGAGATCTGCCACAAGGATGCCGAACTTGCTGAGAGGCTTGAAAGAAGTCTCATGGGTATCGTCTGAGCCGACTTGTATAGGATTGGCTCAGAACGAAGCCGCAGAGCGGCGAAGTACTCGCAGCCCAGCATGGAGCGCAGCGGAATGCTGGGTTAGCGACCAAAGAGAATAATGGAGCCCCAACGGGGCGCAGTTTGCGCATGACGCAAGCGGCCGAATTGTAATACAATTCGAAGTTTTTGTCGCATGGGACACCGCCCTTTCAGGGCTAATTGTTTTTTCGGATACATTACCCACGGTACCGCTTCGCTTCATCCTGGGCTGCGGGTAATTCGTGCCTCCGGCACTACAATATCGGCCCTCTTCTTTGGACTTTGGCACTACAATATGCTCCATCAGGACCCTGTTCCCTGTTTTCTGTTCCCTGATCCCCAACCCCAAAGTTTTCATCCACGTCACTGAACCTATCTATTCAGCTTCTGTTTTACTGCCGGTTCCTTCATCATAAAAGACCGTTGCGCCCTGGCAGTACCCTGCCAAGCGAGTTTTTTTTTTACCCATGCCTAACGTCATTGTTCTTGGCGCCCAATGGGGCGACGAAGGAAAAGGAAAGATCGTGGACTTGCTCGCCCGCGATGCCGATATCGTAGCCCGCTATCAAGGCGGCGCCAATGCTGGACATACGATCCGACTTCCCGACGGTCGCGAGTTTGTGCTGCACCTTATTCCAAGCGGTATTTTTCATCCAAATGTGATCTGCGTGATTGGCAATGGCGTCGTGATCGATCCTGTCGCCCTGCGCGATGAGATACAGATGCTGGAAGAAGCTGGAGTCTCGGTCAAGGGACGCCTCTTCATTTCCCACAACGCACATCTCATCATGCCGTACCACAAAATGCTGGACAAGGCTAGCGAAGAGCGCCTTGCGAAACAGCATGGATCGGTAGTTGGGACAACGGGGCGAGGGATTGGTCCCGCTTACGAAGACAAGTTCGCACGTAAGGGCATCCGCATCGTGGATCTGCTCGATCGTCAATCGCTCGTAGAAAAACTTCGAGAGAATATTGCAGAGAAGAACGAGCTCCTCAAAAAGTTTTACGAGTCTGATACGTTGTGCGATGTCGAACAGATCGTGGCCGACTATGAGGTCTTCGATCAGGAGATGGATCCGTACATCACTGATACTGCACTCTTGCTCAATCGCGCGATCGCGGAAGGGAAGTCGCTGTTGCTCGAAGGCGCGCAGGCAGCGCTTCTCGATATCGATTTTGGTACTTACCCCTACGTGACGTCAAGCAATCCAACCGCGGGCGGAGCTTGCACCGGACTTGGTGTTCCGCCAACCTCCATCGATCGCGTGATGGGAGTTGCAAAGGCCTACGCCACACGCGTTGGCAACGGACCTTTCCCGACCGAGATCGAAGGCGAACTCGAAGAACGGCTCCGCGCCGCAGGTCATGAGTACGGTGCTTCGACCGGACGTCCTCGCAGATGCGGCTGGCTTGATTGTGTTGCGCTTCGTTACAGCATCATGATCAATGGCATCTCGTCGATCGCACTGACCAAGCTAGATGTGCTTTGTGGGTTCAACACGGTCAGGCTCTGCGTGGGTTATGAGCGGAAGTCGGACGGCAAGCGAATCGAGCACTTTACTACTGACCTCCGAGCGCTGTCCAACATCATTCCTATCTACGAAGAATTCGAAGGGTGGGCGCGCGAAGATCTTGCAGGTGTGCAGATTCGTGAGGAGCTTCCGGCGAATGTTGCTAAGTATCTCGCCGCCATCGAGCGCGAGATCAATGTGCCGCTCGAGATCATCTCTGTAGGTGCAGGCCGCGAGGAGACGCTCGTCGCGAGCGCGTTGGTATAATCGGAGAAAGAATCCGCGAGTCGCCACGATTTCGCGGATTTTGCATCATTTATAGCGTGCCCAAATGGAACTAAGGGACGCGTACTTTTTGTCACACTCAAGCGTAACCGCAGGCCCAGCGAAAGACTTCAGTTTGCAGTAACTCTACGACCAGGCTTACCACATTAGCAGCGGATGTTTCAATATATCGTTCGACGAATACTACTATTCATCCCGACTCTTTTTTTCATTACTGTAATTAGTTTTGGCATATCCAGACTTGCACCTGGCGATCCTGCTGAGCTAAAATCAGGTGCCGCTAACGAAGGCGGACAACGAGGCAACAGCCAGCTCAACGAACAGATGATTCTGCAGATAAGGCAACTCTGGCACCTCGACAAGCCCATCTGGTACTGGACGATCTTTACGGATGATAAGAACGCGGAAGGGCAGCTCAAGCCGCTCGGCGAACGACTAACATTCAGGTGGAACGGCATCGACAATCAGTACCATCATTGGGTGGACGACCTTCTCCATCTCAATTTCGGGAAGTCATTCCAGGATCAGCGCGATGTGCTTGACAAGATCTGGGAGCGCATCCCGGTCACGTTCATGTTTTCGATCCTCTCGATCATTCTGTCGTACTTGATCGCCATACCGATCGGTATCTTCTCGGCGACACATCCGAAGAGCAAGGCGGACAAAATCACCACCGTGTCGCTCTTCATTCTTTATTCGCTGCCATCATTCTGGATCGGCACGATGGTTATTATCTTTTTCGGCGGTGGTGATTTCCTGGCATGGTTTCCGAACTCCGGTCTCCACTCGATGGACTACTCGCCGACCGATCCATGGCTTTCGCGGACTTTGGATTATCTATGGCATCTGACACTGCCAGTGATCGTCCTCACGTATGTTCAGCTTGCATTCCTTTCAAGGCAGATGCGCGGCTCGATGCTCGAAGTTGTGCGACAGGATTACATTCGCACAGCCAGAGCGAAAGGTCTTTCTGAGCGAGTCGTCATCTATAAGCATGCGCTCAGGAATTCTCTAATTCCGATCATTACGATTCTCGCGAACATATTGCCAGCGCTTGTTGGCGGAGCGATCATCGTGGAGACGATCTTTACAATTCCTGGTGTCGGACAGCTTGCATTTCAGGCGCTGTTCGCTCGCGATTATCCGGTGATCATGGCAGAGTTTTTCCTGTCATCGGTGCTGACCCTTGTAGGTATTCTCGCCGCTGACATCATGTACTCGATGGTTGATCCTCGTATTGCCTTCAGCAGAAAGTCAAGTTAATCTATCATAGCTACGAACAAAAAGATATGCCAGATAACGACGAGAAGCTGCCAGTAGACCCGATCGCGTACGAGGACCGCGCCACAACGCGCACGGACGTGCCGCAGCACGCTGCGATAGGGGAAGAGTACCTTATCTCTCAGCAGACTGGACAGTCCGCTCCGATGCCTGAGGAGTTGCATTCAGATGACATGACCGCCAAGGAGCGCAGCCGAGCTGCTTCGTCACGAAAGAACGTAACGCAGTCATACTGGAGCCTTGTTCGACATCAATTCCGAAAGAACAAGGTTGCGATGTTCGCGATGTATGTTGTCTTTTGCCTTTTTGGCATCGCAATCCTCGCGGATATTCTCGCCAATGATAAACCGCTTTATGCGGTCTATAATGGTGTGACGTATTTCCCGGTTTTTAAGGACTACTCCAATTCGCTTGGATTTGCAAAGTGGTCACCCGAGCTTATCAATGCTGACTGGAAAGACCTCGAGGCTCAGGGTAAACTAACATCGGTTGTCTGGCCCCCGATCAAATTCCGCGGGTCGAGTATCGACCTTGAGCATAATTACGCCGCACCAGGGCAGGGACATTTGTTAGGGACGGATGCGATCGGTCGCGACGTGCTGGCAGGAATGATCCATGGATCCCGAATAGCGCTAACGATAGGATTCCTGTCAATGTCGATTGCGATTCTGATCGGTATCGTGCTTGGCGCACTCGCGGGTTTTTATGGAGGCTGGGTGGATGTCGTCATCTCGCGACTTATTGAACTCGTAATAACGCTTCCGACCTTCTTCCTCATTATCACCGTCGTCGCAATGTTCCAGAGCGGTTCGATCTGGCTGGTAATGATCCTGATCGGGTTGACCGGCTGGCCAGGAGTTGCGCGATTTACGCGAGGCGAATTCCTGCGAATCCGAAACATGGAATTCGTTGCCGCTGCGACAGCTTTAGGATTTTCGAACTCACGCGTGATCTTTCGTCATGTGCTTCCGAATTCGCTTGCGCCGGTACTTGTCACGGCAGCCTTTGGCATCGCC
>Ga0207112_1039_pt1 | contig 29173 bp, 21 predicted proteins | sample Alteio_BWMinHeat_72_FD_153549 | JGI IMG/M metagenome (GOLD analysis project Ga0207112, IMG submission 153549) | Enriched cells from forest soil in Barre Woods Harvard Forest LTER site, Petersham, Massachusetts, United States -... | ecosystem: Environmental > Terrestrial > Soil > Temperate forest >...
ATTTGAAGATTTAGAGATTTGGGATTTGAAGATTTGTTAATTCCACGATTAGTATTTGACCTCATGCCAATTCTGATCGACATTGGTGCTCACAGGGTTGAGCGGGTACCTGGCCAACTGTAACAATTTATTTTTAGGGTCGTCTCCTTATACAATCCTAAAAAGAAGTGAACTCAAATCATCAACCCAAACATCGGTTACTCTGGATCGCATTGCTATTTCTAGTTCTTGTGGGAGTCGTTATTATTTTCCGGCGCACCATATTCCTTATTCCGGTTCTGGCGAACACCTATCAGCCGGCGGCACCTGTGAAAGGAATGCCGAATTTCCCCGATGATGGTTTCCTTAAGAACCCATGGCTAACCCTCATTCATATTTTACCTGCACTGTTGTTCGTGCTGTTGGGCCCTTTGCAATTTGTTAAATCTATCCGCGCGAAATCTCCAAACTTGCACCGTTGGATCGGAAGAATTGTATTAGTCTCGGGGGTAGTTATTGGCATTTCAGGCATCATCATGGGTTTCAAAATGGCGATTAGCGGTGTGAGCGAGACAGCTGTTATTACCCTGTTTGGAACTCTATTTTTGTTTTCACTTCTCAAAGCCTACAGTCACGTCCGCCTCGGTAATATTGTGTTGCACAGAGAATGGATGATTCGCGGGTTTGCCCTGGGGATGGCCGTCGCAGTTACCCGATTTATCGTTGGAATTTTCTTTGCCACGAGTTTCCTGACGGACTTAACGCCACCGGATTTTTTCGGTACGGCTCTTTGGTTGGGGTTCACCATTCAACTGATTGCTGCAGAAGTGTGGATCAATTACACGCGCGGCTAGTATCCATGCTTAACCCGCTCGCCAATTTTGATTCCAGACATCCGCGTACAACTCCTTATGCCTATTGAATTGGGCGTGTACAAAAGGGCAAAGTGCAATTACTTTCAGATGATGCTGGCGAGCATAGTTTACCATCGTGTTGAGAAGTTTTGTACCTGTCCCTTCACCTTTTAGCTTGGGCGATACTTCGGTGTGGTACACTGTTATATTCTTATCATCAACAGCGATTACCATTTCTGCCAGGCGTTCGCCATTGCGGTCAATGAAGAATGAGCCTTTCCCGTTGGGCTCGAGCTTTAGTTGTATGGGGTCCATTTGAATCAGGAGTTTGGTCTTTGGGGATAGGTCTTGGGGCTTGGGTCTTGGGGTCTTTGGACTTAGGACTTGGAGCTTGGGACTTGGGTCGTGGTACTTAGGGGTTAGGAGTTGGTATTAGGAATTAGGACTTTGGAGTCAGGAATTTATCGTCTGTTATTGTTTTACTAGTTTTTTGAATTCGGTAGCAATAAACTCTTTTGACAACCAGCGGCTGCCGAGCATAACACCGTCAATGTGGAACGTGTTGCTGATGTCTTGCAACGGGTTTCCATTGATGAGTACGAGGTCGGAAACATTTCCCACCTTGATCGTGCCAGCGTCGTTGCGCTCGAAGAACTTCGCCACATTCACCGTTCCCGTCTGTAGTGCTTCGAAAGGACTGAGTCCGGCATTGACCATATATTGCAGTTCATGATGGATAGAGAAACCTGGCACATTGTAAACTTGCGGCGCATCCGAACCCAGTAACATACCCACTCCACCTTTTCGACATTCATAGATCAACTTTCTGCGAAGCTTCAGGAATGCCTCAAAGTTTTCCTTTTTATAACGCGCGTCATTCATCGATCCATCCTTGGCTTCCGCCCAACGTTTTGCTGTGGCGGCATCGATGTATTTCATTTCGGGTGCGGCCGCACATTCTGCTGTGGTCATCGTAGCAGAAAGCCATCGCTCGGCAAGGGCTTGCGTAGGCACGATCCATACCTGATGCTCGCGAAGGCCGTTCACTATTTTCGGAATACCCGATTCATCCGCCTGTTTGGCAATATAAATTCCCATGAAGCCTGCATCGGCTTCTTTAATGTCGTTGATGTTGGGCACAAGGCCTTCTACAAATGCGTCGAGGTGGTCAATGGATTTGTAGTTCGATTCGATGGCATGCCAGATACCTACGTCCCAGGACACATGGCCGGCATAAGGAATGTTCACTTCATTGGCAGTCTTTACAATCGCATCGAAATTCGCGCGTGACAATCCCGGATGAAGTTTCAGGAAGTCGTAGCCCGCGGCTTTTTGTTCTTTCACTTTGTTGATTCCTTCTTCCGCAGTCTTCACTGTGTTGCCATTGAAGGAGGGCCCCGAAGTGTACAATCGTGGCCCCATAATTTCTCCATCCGCAATTAGCTTTCTCAGTTCAAGATGTTTTGGATGGCCCAACATTCCACGGATGGTGGTGATGCCGTTGAGTGCGTAGAGCATCAAGACTTCCTTCATCGGGTCGATATCATCGATGGGAGGGACGTGCGCGTGCATTTCGGCCAGGCCCGGAATTAAGTACTTTCCCTTACCATCAATGAGTGTGGCTTTATTGTCAAACATAATACTTTGCGAAGGGCCCATGGCTCTAATCTTGCCATGTTTGATCACGACATCATAGTTTTCCAGAATAATCTCGCGATCCATCGGTACCACGTTGACCGACCGGATGACGATTTCGTGCTCGCGTGAATCAACCGGGTTCTGCGCGTGGGTTAACAGCGGACTTATAATAAAAAGAAGGAGGAGCTTTTTCATGTGTTGATAATTGTTTTTTGGCGGACACATGGAATTCGCAATTTGATATCATACCATTGGATAAAATTTCTCTTAATGCTCATTTCATACATTGAATTTAATTAAAAATCGTTGGGAATAACCTCAAATCGCCTGAATTGAGCTACATTTTTACTTTAGTTTCATACCAATGACCACCCTCATAAAGGGGTTCATTCCCACTGTAGGTTATTTGCCAAGGTCACTGTATTAGTAAACCCACCTGGCACCGATCGAAGGCAGAAGTCTCAGCAAAATATGGAATTAACTCAGTAATTAGATAAAATTGATCGGTATAATGGTGATCCGACCGTGTTTAAAGGTGAACTGGCTGAGTTAATAGGTGAGATGACTGAGTAAAAAGGCAAATTGGCTGACATAATGATGAGCGGCTAACGAATTTAACACCGCGCATTTTGAGAACCTGCCATAAAGCTTATTTTTAATAGTCGTTTTTTGCGATTGGTAGAGTCACTCGCCACGGAGTCAAGGCTCAACCTCCTATCTTTGCCGCTGCGAGTATTTCAATGCCTTATCATTGATACCAAGGATAAAGACGGAAATTCCGCTTTGTTTGCATTGATACCTACTCCCTGGTTTTCCACGTCCGGCCTGGTCATCCGGGCGCGCATCAGCATATTTTAGAGTGTGAAGTCAATATCGCGGTTCTCAGCAGAGTGACGTGCCTCGAGGACTCTCGCTGTTTGACAATAACCGCTAAAAGTCACTTTTGTCCGTTATTTTTTTGCGTCAAATTCCACAATCCACTCAATACCGTATTTGTCTCTGAAGCAACCAAAATATGAACCCCAACCGCTATCACCAATAGGACCTTCTATTTGGCCCCCTACTGAAAGCCCATTAAATAATTTGTCTGCTTCTTCTTTACTTTCTGCACTTATTACAATTTTACTTCTGTTCTCATTTTCGTTTGTTTTTCCCATGAATTCCGGAACATCATTTGCCATCAGCATATTACTTTTACCGATAGGCAAAGCAATGTGCATAATTTTATTTTCTTCTTTTTTCGCAACCATGAATTCAGGACTTGCCAGGTCTTTGAAACGAATAATCTTTGAAAACTCTCCGCCAAATACAGATTTGTAAAAGGTAAATGCGTCTTCGGCATTTCCGTTGAAGTTAATGTGAGGATTGATACGTGCCATAATTTTTATTTTTTAGGTTGTTTACTTTCTTTTTTTTCTAGCTGCCTTCACTCTAATTCTTCACAGTTGTAGCGATGGATATTTAGCAAATCAATTATTTTAATATGCGGCTTGAGTTTCTTTGCCTGCATTTTAGTTTTGACCGATGTTTTGAAAACGATCCCGATAGCTATCGGGATTGCGACAGCGTTGCTAATATTTTCTCCAGGTTATTCAACGTTACTGTAAGTCCTTCTTTAAAGCCCATTTCAACCATCTTCTCTAAGCGAGCAAGAGATTCGTTGTAAATAGTAATGTTTACTGTTGTTGTTCCCCGTCCGACTGGATCGTTGTTTTCAATGAAATTCAAATCCCATTCAGAGCCTGGTAATTCGGGGTTTTCATCTTTGTCTGCAAAAGCATTCAAATATTTGAAATTGGTTTTTGGAGTAATGGAAGTGTATTTCTGAATTGACCAACGCTCTTGTCCTTCCGGGCTTACCATCGCAAAAAATCTTCGTCCGCCAACTTTAAAATCCATAAACTTAGTTCGTGCTTTAAATGGTTCAGGTGCCGTCCACTGGTCAAGAATTTCCTGTTTGGTAAAAGCATCCCATACCAGGGAGAGGCCGGCATCAAATTCCCTGGTGATGAATACCGTTTTTTTTGTTTTGTCAACGGTAAAGTCAAATAGCAAATTGTTTTTACTCACTTCTGTGGTGGTTGAGTTTTGATGTTCCCCGTTCTGGCGGGGCAAGCTTTGAGTTTTCGGTTTCATTTTTTTTGTTTTTTAAGTGTCGATAATACTTTGTCTAGTTGATTAAATTGAGTTTCCCAGATCTTCCTGAATTGGGCTAACCAATTGTCCAGCTCTTGCATTTTTTTTGGATTAAAGTGATAATAAATTTCTCTACCAGACTGTTCGGGTTTAATCAATTGGCATTCCTGTAGCACTTTAATATGCTTTGATACTGCTTGCCGGCTCATATCAAATTTTTCCGCCATGGTATTTGGCGTTAGTGCTTGAATAGCAATCAAAGTTAAAATAGCCCTACGGGTTGGGTCAGCTATGGCCTGGAATATATCTTGTTTCATTTTTTCTATATTTAATTGCGCAACTTTCTGGTTGCAAATATATATGCAACCTTTGAGTTGCGCAAATTAATTTGAAATTATTTTTATCAGGGTAAAATGTCGCTTATGAGAAAAAAGTTTGGCATATGCTGGAGGTGATTCTTGCCGACGGGTTTACTTTTACCACCCCGCTGGCGACGACCATATTAGTTTGAAGCTATATAAGGAAAGGTGCTGGCCAAATTCCGCCAATACCAAAAGTTTTGATTTGAAGAAGGTAATTATAGATGGAGATGATGCCCTTGTATTATATGACGGCTGGACTAATGATGGTAAATTATTTCGGAACACAGAGCATTTAGGTGGAAATATAGAAGAGAACGAATGTTTTTTTGGAGCCGGCGTAAATTTTCCTAATTCAGGAGAATAAAAGTAAAAGCGTGACCCGTTTTTAGCTGATTTTGTTAAAAGATTGTGAATGAAGGAACCTGTTCCTTAGTCAGTCGTTGAATGTGTACCACCAACTCATCGAACCATGAAAAACTGTTTCCTTTCAACTCTTTGTTTTCTGTTCGTGATGTCAGATCAGGCGTTGTGCCAGAGCCAGCCTACTCCGAGCTTTCTAATCGCCGAGTGGCAGCGGGCAAAGGAGTTCACTCTTGAATACTTGGATGCGATGCCTGAAGACGGTTACAACTTTAAGCCCACGCCGGAGATGCGCACGTTTGCACACCAATTCATTCATCTTGCTATTGACAACTACGGTTTCACAGCCACGATTACAGGCAAGCCAAACCCTTATCCCAACTCCGACCAAACAGAAAAAGATCCGAGCCTGCAGTCGAGGGCGGCGGTGACGAAATTCGTGATCGACAGTTACGACTTCGCTATCAATGGACTCGCGAGTCTGACAGCGGCACAATTGCAGGAAAAAATAGGAAAGAGAGGTCTTCCACGTGAACAATACTTCTTTAAGGCCTTTGAGCATCAAACCCACCACCGCGGCCAAGCAACAGTTTATTTGCGACTGAGGGGCGTTAAGCCCCCGAGTGAAAAACTTTTCTGATGTTTCGCGCAAAGTCGGTTTTGTGACCGACCATTTTTTTGTTTGATGTTGCGGACAACATCAATCTTCAGCAAAACAGAAACCTGTAATTAAATTAACGACAGCTGTAATTGGTTTTTGGACAAGATGCTAAACATTGGCGTCTTCGCATTGTCTCTTCCATCACCAATTCATCGCGGTATTTTGATTACTTATCGGGCATCCCAGCGGGGAGCATATTACCATGGGTTTTCCAGCGTATTAAAGGAAAAGTGATCTCAAACAAAACCAAATGTTATGAAAACGCTAAACGTGAGTTGGACAAAGACAATTCTTTTTGCTTGTGCCGTTGGGATGTTCCCCTCGTGTAGCAAATCGAGTGAGCCTATGGGAAAAGGTGAAGCTGAATTTCAGATTACGGATGCTCCTTCTGATGATGCTTCTGTGAAGAGTGTGTTTGTTACAGTGGCCGACATCAAAGTTGACGGCCAGTCGATTTCAGGATTCACTAAACAAACCATCGATTTGAAAGCTTACCAGAATGGCTCAACAAAAATACTGGGCTCATCACAAGTGGATGCGAAAGCTCACAGTTCAGTGACACTCGTACTGGATACAGACACCGATGCGTCTGGAGCCGCACCTGGCTGCTATGTGATGACCATCGACAATTCAAAATACAAACTTAGCACCGGTGGAACAATAGACTTGACAATCAACAAAGGCTTGACTGTTGTAACGGGAGCAAAATCTACCCTGGTCATGGATTTCGATCTTCGCAAATCCATTCGTGCGATGGCTGATCAATCAGTGCGGTATAACTTTGTTAGTAGTGATAATTTGCAAAGCTCGGTGCGCCTGGTAAGTCAGGATAAGGTGGGTACCATTAGTGGAATCTATTCTGAGCAGACGAGCTCGAATGCCGATAAAGTTATTGTCTATCTTTACAAGAAGGGATCATTCACAGCGAGCATTGAAACAGTGGCGCAGGGCGATGATGCTATCTTCTTTAAGAACGCCATCTCCAGCGCGGAAGTAAAGACAGGTCTTAGCGGCAATACCTTTATGCTTGCGTTCCTTGAGGAAGGAGATTATGAATTACATTTTGCAGGTTACAAAAAGAGTTCAACATCTGACCAGTTTGCTCTACAGGAGATGCTGAGTGCGCAAACATCCCTCAATGGATCTGTTGGAAGTTTTATTACAGTTCAGAGTGGCATGAATCTCAACATTGTTTCAGTAATCACCGGGGGGATATAGGCTGTACTAAAAAAAGGCACAATATAAGTTCGTGCCTTTTTACAAATACAACCAGCTAACTATTTTCTTCCCCCGCCAAAGAAGCCTCCAATGCGAATTCCAAAATAGCTATTCTTAAATTCGCCATTCCCGAAGACATCCTGAGTAGGAGGAATGATATTATAATCGGCGGATATACTGAAATGGTGGTAATCGAAACCTATCCTTGGATAAAATCCAAGTTTAGATTCTGCGGCAGCTACCTGGGTGGTTGTGGTTCCGCCACCGCTGCTCGCATCTGCTTTCACTTCTGCCAAAGAGTAAATACCTAAACCAACCCCAACAAATGGTCTGAATGCACGGTTGCTAAAATAGTATTGCCCATTCACTGTGTACGACCCTATTGCTGCCACATCGATACTTGCAGTGGTGAAGTTCTGGGAATATCCGCGAGTGATGACCGCAGTTTCCAATCGCAGACCGACAGAGATATTATCCTGAATCCGGTAGGCAGGCTCTAGTGTTACAATGGCACCACCACTGGATCCGTATCCTCCAGCAGATGCATATCCAAGGCCAAGGCCCACCTTAAATTTCCTGTAATCCTGAGCATATCCGATAGTAGAGGAAATGAGAAAGGATAATGCTAGTGCGTAAGTTATTTTTTTCATTCGTTATGGGTTTAAAATGAATGTGATGGCAAGAAAAGAAAATATGATAACAGAACAAAACCGCTACTGTTGCACTCTTGTTATTAGAATCGTTGATCGTTATTCGACAATGCAAATTAACGGATGACGATTAACTGTAAAAGCAGGTCCGGTAAATCGTGGCTGAAACGAAAATAAAATAGCTCCACCTTGGAGCTATTTTATTTCAAGGAATAGTTAGGGTTTGTTATTTCACTATGAAACTTGGTTGTCCGTTCACACTTTTCAGCTTATATACTAATCCGATGTTGCCATTGACTACCAGGTTTTCACTGTGAATCAGGTCGTCATTGCCGTCAAAGATTTGTACGCTGATCTTACCATTATTCTGACCAACAACAGATATCAGGTACTTACCTTCTTCTTGCAATTTTGTTATATGATAGCTCTTTACGGCCGTCTCACGCTTGGCTTCGGCAACTGCATAATTTACTTTTTTAATTTGTGTGCCGGTTTTGTCTGTGATTTCAATGTTGTATTCTCCTTGTTCCATGCCAGCGAAGTTTAAGGGCTGAATAAACCTGGAAATACTTTTATTAGTCTGCGAGAATATCACATTACTTTTGTTGTCAGTTATCTTCAAAGTCACCTTGCCTGAAGTCTCGCCCTCATAGATCACTTTAAAGACCCCGGAATTTTTCTTGGTAACCACGGCTACTTTAAAAGTCGGGGTAGCAGCAAACGTGAAAGCACTCGCCACGATCACGGCCGCTAATGTCAGTACTGCATTTCTTGTTTTCATAATTTGTTTTGTTTTTGATTGTGTGATATAAAGTACGGGCATTAAGCTGTGAAAGGCTGGGCGCTGTAAGTAAACCGTACTTTTGAAACTAAAAATCGATTGCGGATATGATTGGCACAAATTGAAGTACATGACTGACATAAGTCGAGGTGAATTAACAAGATTTAAGAAAATCTTATCATGGCAACGGTTGCATAAATGGTGAAAATGTAGTTGAACTTACATATCAATGAGGATGTGTCTTGTTGGGATAAAGTCGTAAAGTAGTGCCACCACTTCGAGTGGTGGCACTACTTCTTAATTGCATGAATTAGAATATATTTAACTCGTGAACTATACTTTCTTCAAGCTGGTCCATGTTTTGGCCGTCGTGATATTCCTTGGCAATATCATCGTTGGTGCCTTCTGGATGCACTTTGCCGCAAAGACAAAAGATTTGAGAATTATCTCATTCACCATGAAAGGGATTATTAAGGCAGATCGGTATTTCACGATCCCCGGAGTAGTCGTCATCACGGCAGGCGGAATATTAGCCGCTATTTACGGTCATTTTCCTCTTTTGCGCACGGGGTGGATACTCTGGTCGATCATCATGTTTTCTCTTTCAGGGTTGGTTTTCGCATTCAAGCTGGCCCCGCTGCAGAAAAGTATTTATCATCTTACACTGATTGGTGAAACTGAAAATAATTTTGATTGGAAGGCCTTCGATAAGATGCTTCTTGCCTGGAACATGTGGGGATTTATTTCGATCCTGACACCGATGGCAGCCTTTGTGATGATGATTTTTAAAATCCCGGGGTAATAAAAAAGTTGGTTTACTTTGTTAGTCAGACCAATAAACGAGTGATAAAAAAAGCCGGGGAATCTCCGGCTTCTCTATTAAGTCTCGGAATTCTTTTAGTTGGTAGAGAAAAAGAATTGCTCCATAACAATTTTGCCATCCTTCACTTCATAGATCGCTATTTCATCCATTTTCATTCGAGGCTGGCCTTTCACTGTTACATCCATTCCCATAATGCACGAAAAAAAGTTTCCGGCTACTTCAGGTTTGTTGGTGTACCCACCATGCATCTCTTCAACGATTGCCTGCCATTGTTTGGATTTCTCCTTTACCTTGTCCAGGCCATGAACACTTTGAAAGTTTGAATGTTCGGGCTCAATACTCTCCACATTTTCATCAAAAAGCTCACTTTGAATTTGATCAAAATTTCCTTGCTGAGCCAATTCATAGAAACGGTCAGCCACCTCTTGCACGGTCATTGTTTTTACTTCGGTACTCATATAATAATTTTGGTTTTGATTGTTTTATAAAAGTAAGATTCAGCTACCTGAATGAGATGAAGTAATTGTTACAAATCTTGATCCGCAGATTAATTATTGATTTATACAATATGATTACTTAACGATAAGCAAACATGGTGGAACAAATAACCTAAGCAGTGCTCATCCCGGCTATGCCTTCACGATATATGATAACGGTTCTACGACGGCCCAGGGGAAATGACAATTAGTTCATTATAGCCCTTAACCTCCCTGGTTGCACAGAAAGAATCAACACCCAAACCATACTTGGAAAAGACCTTCTTATCGAATTTATTCGTTCCTCAATGAATCCACCGGATTTGAAAGCGCTGCTTTAGTAGATTTAAAGCCAACGGTAACCCAGGCAATTATCAATGCGATAGATCCCGCGAGGAAAAATACTGCAACACTGATATTGATATGGAATGCAAAATTGGAGAGCCATTGATGTAATACGAACCAGGCGGCAGGCCAAGCAATCAAGTTGGCCAACAAGACGAGCTTTAAAAAGTCCTTCGACATCAGTGCCACCAGACCTGGCAGGGAAGCACCCAGCACCCTGCGAATGCCGATTTCTTTTGCACGTTGCTCTGTTGAGTAGGCAGCCAATCCGTACAACCCAAGACAACCAATGAATATAGCAAGCACAGAAAAATAACTTATGAAACTTTTCAATTGTTGATCTGCCTCGTATTGCCGGGAGAAGTCTTCATCAAGAAAAAAGTAATCGAACTCACCTTTCATGCTTAACGATTTCCATTCGCTCTTCAGCGCGGTAAGAGCGCGTTGCCAATCGTTGGCATCCGGTTTCACACGCACTGTCAGGTAACTGTATGATTCAGGATCATTGTGAATGATTAGTGGGTCAACTTGTTTGTGCAGGGAGAAATAGTGAAAGTCGCTCACAACGCCAATCACGTTTCCCTCTTTGCCAAGGCCCCAGTTCAATTTTTTGCCAACTGCAGAAGCATTGTCCTTCCAGCCAAACATTTTTACGGCCGCCTCATTGACCATGAAAGCATGATCGCGATCAGAGGAGGAGTTGGCAGAGAAGTTACGGCCGTTCAATAATTTGATCTGATGGGTATTGATAAAATCTTCGTCCGCCATAATAGTCGTGACGGAAGTGATTTGATTTTCGTTCCAGCCCTCTGGTAATGTGGCGACAACGCTTTGGCCCCGGCCTAATGGCTCTGCCGATGCCGATACCGATAATACATTTGAGTTTTGTAACAGGTGTTGTTTGATCGCTTCGTACCGGTTCGTTCCTTCGCTGCCCCGAATTGAAACTATAACGAGTTGGTCTTTATTAAAACCCAAATCCTGTGTACGCATAAAATGAATCTGTTCCTGAACGATGAAGGTGCCTGCAATCAAAATGATGGAAATAGAAAACTGTACTACCACCAATCCTTTGCGAAGAAGTGCACCCTGCGTACCGGAGACTACTTTTCCTTTCAACACCTGAATAGGTTTGAACCTGGAAAGAAAAAATGCAGGATATAGTCCAGCCAGCAAACCGACTACCATTGTCACTAATGCAAATCCCAAAATAATCTCCGGGCTCTGCATAAGATTTAACGATAAGTTCTTATTCAAAAGAGTATTGAAAGCAGGTAATGTCATTTGTGCAATTACAAGCGCAAGCGCGGAGGACACCAGTGAGAGTAAAAGAGACTCGGCCAGGAACTGGCTCACTAATTGGCTTCGCATAGCGCCTGCTGTTTTTCGAATACCCACTTCGTTCGCGCGCTTCGCAGCTTTCGCGGTCGAGAGATTCATGAAATTGATGGATGCTATCAATAATATAAAGAGGGCAATCGAGCCAAACACATAGATAACACTCATGCTGCTGTTGGCTTCCATTTCTGCTTTAAGGGAAGAGCGTAGATGGATGTCGGTGATGGGCTGCAAGAACAGCTCGTACCAAATTGATTTTTTCCTGTCAGCACCCATATGCTTGTCCAGCATTTGTGGAAGCTTCGCTTCAAGATCTTTAGATGACGCGGAGGGTTTTAGTAACACATAGGTATAAAAATTATTGTTGAACCAAGTGTCCTTTGGCTCCTGGTAAGGCTTTACAATGGTGGTGCGGCTGTAAATACCATCAAAATCCAGGTGAGAGTGATCAGGTGAAACCTTGAGAATGCCGGTGACCATTAATGTGATGGTATCGGAGAGCGCCATTTGTTTACCCAATGGACTTTCATCACCGAAATATTTTTGTGCTGCTTGCTTGGTAAGTACAATAGAGTTGGGCTGTGAAAGCGCGGTGGCCCTGTCGCCCAAAGCAACTGGAAAGTCAAAGACATCGAAGAAAGAAGAATCGGCCGTAATTAGTTTGATGTCAAAGAATGTTTTGTCCTGATAGGAAAGCGACCTTGAAGAACGACCGATCCGCAATACCTTTTCCACCTCAGGAAAATCTTCATGTATGATGCCAGCCAGTGGTGGCGAAGTCACCGCTCGGATGCTTGGCCCAGATTCGAGATGAAGGTTAGCAGCAACTCGATAAATCCGGTTGGCATTTGTAAACGATCGATCGTAACTCAATTCATGTTTGACGTAGGATGAAATCAAAAGTACTGAAGCAAGGCCGATAGCAAGGCCAACGATGTTGATGAATGAGAAAAGTTTTTGACGAGCGATTACTCGTAAAGCGACTATAAAATAGTTGAGCAGCATAGGTTGTAAGTAAGTTCCAACATCTTGGTAATAATCGTGCCATAATCAAACCCCAAAATAAAACAGGAAAAGGTAATGGTCTACCTAATAAAGGTCGAGTCCGCACAATAATGTCCGATTGTGAGAATCAAAAGCAAAACTGAATAATGAGATTTGGCCATAACCTGATCTCAAAAAAAAGATTGTAGTATGGTGGCGAATGATTTATCACGCCATTGACAGTCTTTGGGCGATCAATACAAGTTCTGGTATAAAGGCCTAATTAGTTTTGTGGTTTGAATTTCGATACAGACAAAAAAAATGGAACGGGTAGAAAGAAGATACTTTTCTTATTCATGTTACAATCAAAACATTCACTTGATTCGAATACATAGCATAAAGCCTGTGGAGGAGGTTTTTGAAGAATACATTGAATTTAGTGAGCGCTCCGCACAACTCCGGAGTCATTTAATGCGCAGGGCTTTGCTTTAAGTCTGCCAGTTTATTTCGCTCCGTTTGAAGTTCACGCGCCAATTTTATCTGCTTGTCCATTGCCTTTTGTTTGAATTCGTCAAACTCTCTCGAGATGATTTCAGCAATTGCAATTTTTTCCTTGGCTGTCTCTCGTAGAAATTTTATTTTAGCTACCATACCAACGCCAATAAACGCAAGCAGCCCAAGAATGCCAGTGATGAAGATCAAAAATACCCCCTTCTTAAAGTCAATACCCAAAACTGAAATATGTGTGCTGGCATGAACAACCTCGGTTGACGCTTCTCTTTCTTTGGTCAATGTGAGATTAACTGCTTTGAGATCGGTTTCTAATTTCGATATCGTTTGTTTTCCATCTGCTACTAAAAGCCGTTGTTGCTTTAGAGAGTCAATGGCGATTTTCCATACTCCATCCATTACATATTCCTTAACTACCTTGTAGTCCTGATAGGTTTCCGCTTTTGATTTCATGGACCAATAGCGTTGAGCCAACGTAAAATTTTTTTCATCCTGAGGCGCTCCAGGAATCTGAGCTGAGGATAGGATTGGGGCTGACAGACAGAGGGCAAGGAGGAGACGTACCATAGGCATTTTTGTTCGAACCTACTTTATTCTTTGTGTCAATTCCTATTGCGTGACTTCGAATATTCGAATAACTCGCTAAATGAGATGTAGTAGAGGGTGAACCGACAAGTTCATGTTTTGTCAGCAGTGTTAGTGTCACAAATACCTTTTTTTGGAATGCTTTCACAAGGTTTTATCGCTTGACAAATGGATGTTTACAAGACTCAACCATGAATATCAGACTGAGGGGAGTCTCGGTCAAAATTCGTTAAATAATTAGGTGGGGGATACTTAAAGGACGGCAAATGAACGGCAGATGAACGGCTCAACTAGGCTTTATCTATAGCTTAGATATGGAGTATCCCTGAATCATCCTGGGTTTTGATTACTAACTAAATACTAAATGGCACGGATAAGGAGGAATAAACTGTTGGAAGGTCTGTCGGGGAAAATTGGGAATCTATTGATAAAGATATATGATTACGGTACAGTCGTTACTGCGAAGCCAGACCGCAGTAATGTAAAATTGAGTGCCAAGCAAAGGGAGGCTAACGCACACTTTCGGAAGGCGGTAGAATATGCCCAGAGTGTGCTTCAAGATAGCAGTAAACATCCAGCTTATTCAAAGGAATTTAAAATGGGCAAGTCGTTGTATCATGTTGCGATAGCTGATTATATGAGGAAAGTTGAAAAGCCGAAAGTTCAGTGACCGGTTGCCCGTTGCCAGGTGCCAGTTGCCGGTTGTGCTATTTCACTGGGACTACTCTGACTTCGACTCTTCGGCCTTCTTCTTTGGAAACGTTTTCATCTTTGGTTGCGCCATAGCCTTTGGCTACGATTCTTCTACGGACAATACCTTTTTGGTTGAAGTAGTCGAGCACTGTGATGGCCCTTTTGTTTGAAAGTTCGCGATTGGCTTCCTCTGTTCCTTCGGCTGATGCAAAGCCAGAGATCTCCACGCCAAGTCCCGGGTTGGCATTGAGGGTTTGCAAAATATCACTAAGCTGTGCATTGTATTGATCTTTCAGATCGTTTTTACCCTGATCGAAAAATATTTTTACGAATTTGGCAAGCAGAGCTTTGTCGTAAGTAACTGACTTTGACGATTCATCTCTTACGCGCTTCGCTTCTTCAGTTACCACCATTGTTGGCAAGGAGAAGACAGTTTTCCCTTCGACCTTCTTTTGTTCGAACTTACTCTCATCACTTTCATCGTAGTAATAGGTGCGTGAAGCGACCTCGATTTTTGAATTTTCTTTTTCATTGAAATTGACTGACTCGATCGGGTTCTGGTGTTCGATGAGGCTGACCAAATAGTTGATACCTTCTTTATCGTCAGATGCCATCAGGTCGAGCATCATGTCATATACATCCACACTGCCACTTTTCACTAGTTGTGCTTCGTGGGTTTTTCGTAAGTCAGTTTTTACATCTTGTTGTGTGTCATAGAACGCATTTTTCACCTGCACCTCTTGCCCAACAACGACATCAAATTGTTTGATTGTTTTCAACGTAATTTGTTGGTACAACTCGTAGAAATAATCCTGATTGGGAATGTTGACATTTAAAGTGTAGGGCAAGAATCCTTCAGACTCAATTACGATATCATAATTTTTAGCAGGGGGGAGGATGATGAGGTAATCACCAGTTTTTGGATCGGGATCGTATACAAACTCCACTTCCTTCTTTGAGTCTTTGTCTATCACGTACATTTTGGTGGGCATTGGTTTGCCAGTTTCGGCATTGAGAATTTTTCCTTTCACCATAGTGAGTGGCACAGTTGAAGCATTCTCAGGCATGTCTATATAATATATGTCTTGTGCCCCTTGCCCGCCTTTTCTGTCGGAAGAGAAATAGGCCCTCTTGCCATCGGCTAATAACGTGAAGTAGTTATCGTTGGCGGTTGTGTTAATCGGATAGCCCATATTTTCAGGCTTGGTCCACTTGCCATTAATTAGAATTGATTTGAAAATATCATTGCCCCCCATGGTATTATGTCCATCCGAAGTAAAGAACAGCGTCTTTTGGTCCGGGTGAATAAAAGGAGCATCTTCATTTGCTGCAGTATTAATCTCAGGACCGAGGTTTACAGGGTTACTCCATTTTCCATCTGCTTTCAGTTCCGTTTTCCAGATGTCAAGGCCTCCTTTGCCGCCCTGGCGATCGCTGGCGAAATAGATAGTTTTGCCATCAGGGGTTATACTACAAGTAGTCTCAAGTGCGTTTGAATTAATACTTCCCGCCAGGAGACTGGGCTTTGACCAGCCATCTCCGTCCTTGGTGATTTGATATAAGCTGCCTGGATCAGTGGTGCCACCGATGAAAATCATCATCTTTTGGCCATCGGGAGATATACCTGCCGTGCCCACATTGTACTCTGATGAGATTGGAATTACCACTGGATCAGACCATGTTCCTGATTTATTATAAGAGACATAGACCTGTTCGATAAACTTATCTCCCGATCTTGTTCGCCCGGTGTTAGGCCTCAAAGCTGTAAATGCAACAATACTTTCATCCGCCGAAACTGTTGGATTGTACTCTGTGTATTGAGTATTCACGGTGCTTGAGAAACTATGTACAGTAAAATTCCTTGGCACGGACATCAATGCAATTGCATTGTGGCAGACTTCTATTGCTTTATCCGCCCTGGCTTTTGCTTTCGGGTCAGCCTTGCTCAGTTCTTTATACCTACTAAGAGTTTCAAATGCTTTATCAAGCTGTTCGTTTTTCAAATAGAGCTCACCTAAATCATAAGGAAGGGTTGGAGGCAAACCCTTTCCCTCACTAAAAGCTTTTTCTAAGTATGGTATCCCTTTGACCTGATCGTCAATGTTTTGCATCTTAAGGCAACAAATACCAGCTTGATAGTTTGTCAGAGGATCCTTAACCCCTGATTGAATTGCTTCAAGGTAGAGGGGTAATGCTTTATCATAATTCTTTATTGAGAATAGTCGCTGCGCCTCAGCAAGCTTTTTGGTGTCCTGGGCAAAAGATTGCACTTGGCTCAAAATAAGAACAAAAGAGAAAAGATAGTACCTGGTCATTTTTTAAGATAATTTGGTTGCAAGACTAATAGTTTTTATTTCTGGCATTATTGTTTAGTGATAGAATCCTTACAAAAGAAGGATTTTTCGACAAACGTGAGTAAACTTTCCGTGTCCTTTCACACGAAGTTATCAACTAATATGTAAAACTTCGAAATAGGTAACAAAAACGCAACATTTCAATGGTGTGCCTGTGTGTGATAATCTATCGCTTTAATTGTTTTTTTCGCCAAAATGTGTCAGATTTAAGGTCTTAAACCTAATATACCATGCTTACAAGGTTTTGGAAGATGCTCGACGTCGAGCCACATGAGACTGGTCCGGTTGGATTGTTGTTGATCATGAGCTTTTTGATGGGGCTTTTCCTTGCTACCGTCGCCGTGGCATCTCAGTCTCTTTTCCTGCAATTTTTCAGTGAAAAAGATGATCTTCCCGTGGTACTGGTTTTTTCAGGAGTGTTTGGAATCGTGTTCACGGTCATCTACAATTTTCTTCAAGGTAGAATTCCTTTTTCGGCTTTGGCCATTTCATTTCTAGTCTTGATTACTGTTCTCACTGCATTTATTGAATTCGGCGGCGACTACGTTCAGGATGTTAAGACACTTTATCAATTTGGTTTTACCTTAATCCTGCCCTTTACCTTCGTTGTTCAGCTCGTTTTTTGGGGAGCATTCGGGCGGATGTTTAATACCCGGGATAGTAAGCGGTTGATAGGCAGCGTGGACGTTGGTACGGACATCGCATCCATCATTGCCTTCTTTACCATTCCGATATTGCTTACTTCGGGAATAAAAATTGAGAACCTTTACACCATCGGTTTGTTCAGTATCATCGGCTATTCGCTGGTGTTCTTTATACTTAGCAGGAGGTACCTTGGGCATGGGACTACAGCCGTAGCAGAATCGGATATCCACAAACTTTCCATCGGTCAGTTTCTTGGCAACAAGTACATCATGTTGATGGCTGGTTTTATTATTGTATCGCTTACAGCGCTACGCTTTGTGGATTATTCTTTCTTCAACGTTTCGGTGGTGCAATTTGACCCGGCAGCGCTGCCCTACTTCCTGAGTTATTTTGAGATGACGATCGTGATCTTCAGTTTCGGGTTCACTACGTTTATTACGGACCGAATAGCGCAAGATTACGGGTTACGGGTTGCGATGATCATTAACCCAATCGTGTTGCTCCTTTTTACGGCGGCGGCTCTAGGCTTGGGATCAGTTTTCGGATATGACCCATTGATCTCGGGAAAAACAACAGTAGTTTATTTCTTCGTTGCCATTGCCATGAGCAAGCTGTTGCTTAACTCGTTGCGTGATGCGCTTGATACCCCCATTTTCAAATTCTATTATGTACCGATAGACAAGTCGATCAAGATTGATGTGCAAACAAAGATTGAGGGATTTGTGTTTGCCCTGGCCAGTACAGTAGCCGGGGGCCTTATTGTATTGATTAATCAATTTCACATCTTCAGCTTGCTCTCGGTAACTGGTTTCACTATTGTTCTCCTTGTAGTCTGGTACTTCATTGCCAATAGAATGTATTCCGGCTACAGAGATACTTTACAATCCTCCTTAATAAAGAATAAAGAAGCGATTGAAAAAGATGTTGTGAAAGAGTACACGATGGATAGTGTGCTCGACAAGGAAGTGAAGAGTGATGCAGAGAGTAAAGTTATCTACGGTTTAAAATTGATGGAGAAACTTGAGCCAGCGCTTTTTGAATCTTCCATTGTTTCCCTTTCTGAAAGTAAGAACAAACGAGTTCGCCAATTTGCTTTGGACAAAATTCAGCAGTTAGGTCTTGTTCCGGAGGAGAAAGACGAAATCAAAGGACTTGCCAGTCAGGCTGCGGGTTTAGCTGAGGATAGCGATCTTTTGTCTATTTCACCAGATAAATTGATGAAGCTTAGCAAGTCTGTGAAGCAAACTGACCGGTTGCTTGCTGCCAAGTTCATGCGCAAACTCACCAATAACAAGACCATATTCATTTTGCTCGAGTTGATGCGTGATCAGGATCCACGGGTAAGAGCAGAGGCTATTCTTACTGCAAGAAAAGTAAAGAGATCTGAGACATGGAACGTATTAATAGAAATGTTGTCCTCTCCTTTATATTCTCATATGGCCGCGTCTGCCTTGAAAGAAACGGGACCGGAGGCATTGCTTCATTTGGAGACCGCCTTTCATAAATCCGGGCAGAGCGATCTGGTGATGGTTAAGCTAATTCAGATCATAGGTCACATTGGAGGAAACGAAGGATTGGCTTTGCTTTGGAAAAAAATTGACTATCCCGATAAACGGATTGTAAAGCAAATTCTATATGCACTACGCTTTATCAATTACCAGGCAAAAGGAAGAGAAGCACTAGCAGTAAAAGATTTGCTTGATACTGAAATGAGCAAGACCTTGTGGAACGTTGCCGCTTTGGATGAGATCCCGGAAGAGCCCATCTATGTCTTTTTACGTGACGCCCTTCGCGAAGAAATTCGAGATAATTACGACCATTTAACTCTCTTATTATCACTTCTTTATGACCCTGAATCGGTGCAGTTGGTTAAGGAGAATATTGAAGCTGGTACACCCGATAGTATTCAATATGCGCTTGAGCTTTTGGATTTGTTTGTCGATCAAGACTTGAAACCAAAATTAATTCCGTTGCTGGATGACTCGACCACAAGTGATAAACTTGAAAAGCTTCAAATCTATTTCCCGCGCGAAAGTTATAATCCGATTCAAACCATCAATTACATTCTGAACCGGGATTTTAATTTTAACAACCGATGGACTAAAGCCTGTGCGGTACATTGTACAGCTTACATTGATAGTTTCCGAGTGAGCCGCGGCTTAGTAAGCCAGATGTTTAACAACGATAAGCTGCTCCAGGAGACCACAGCGTGGGTGGTCTATAATAAAGACAAGCAGGCTTATTATACCATCTCAGAACGACTGCCTTATCGTGATAAGAAATTTCTTGATTCAGCGATTGAGAATAACCAACTGCTGGATGGTCTTGATGATGGCTTCTTTCTGTTCATCGAGATGGTGATGTTTATTAAGAAAATACCTGCCTTTAACCGGATAAGCGGAAAGGTGCTTAGCGACTTGTCTGATAAGATAATGCCTGTAACGCTTAACGCCCACGACAAGTTGGTGATCAACTCCGCTGAGACACCAATTTTAATTGTAGCCTCGGGCACAGTGAAGCTTAAAAAGGATCAGGAAGTGGTTGACGAGTTAAAGATCAACGATGTATTTGGGGATCTCTTCCAGGAGGGGCCGGTTCCTAAAATCACCGAAGTTGAAGCTACTGAACGGTCGGTTTTATTTAAGATCGAGTTGATTGACTTCTACTTCGTACTTGCCAGCCATCATGACCTGGCACAGGGACTCATTTATAATGTGACTGAAAAGAAAAAACAATTAGCATAACCATTTCGCTATGGCAGATATTGACGTATTAATCACCTATGCAGAAAAAGATAACGAGACGGAAAAGAAAAGCGAGCAGGGCTGGGTTACACAGTTCAGAAAGTTTTTGGAGCTTATGCTTTTTCAAGTGCTTGGCACCAAACCGGTGATTGTAATTAAATCAGAGTTTGATACAGCCACCGCACCTGCAATGGATAACGCTTCCATTCTTGTTGCCGTATTGACCAAGGATTTTGTTCAGTCTGGTCGCTGCCTTGATCTTGTTGAAACATTTTATAAGAACACTGCAGGTACACCGGTGAATCGTGTTTTTAAAGTGTTGAAGTCACCGCTCACGTTGCAAGAGCAGCCGCCAAGGCTACGCGATTCCATCGGCTACGATATGTATCAATTGGATGCGGAGACGGGACAAATGAAAGAGTACGCAGACTTCTTCAGTCAGGAGGCGGAAAAACAATATTGGATGAAGCTGGTTGATCTTGCTTATGATATTCACGAGTCATTGATTAACCTGAAAGCCGGAGATTCAAAAAGTGGAGAGCTTAAAAATATTTACAAGAGAAAGACAATTTACCTTGCTGAAACCGGACACGATTTATCGGTCCAGCGAAACATTATCAAGCGTGAGTTACAACGACATGGCTTCATTGTTCTTCCCAATCACACTTTACCGACACGCATTGAAGAACTGGAGCGAGAGGTAAAAAAGGATTTGGAAGAGTGCTCGATGTCAGTTCATTTGATTGGTAATGCATACGGAGAGATCCCTGAGGGAGCAGACCGGTCGATCGTTGATATTCAAAACAAAATAGCGGCTGAAACAGCTTTAGTGAAGCGGCAATCCAAAGGTGAATTTTCTCGGCTGATCTGGATTGCCCAAAACCTCAAGAATGCCAGCGACAGACAGAAGGCTTTCATAGAAACGATAAGACGGGATACGGAGGCACAAGAGGGAGCAGAGATATTGCAAAACCCCTTAGAGGACTTTAAAAATATCATGCGTGAAGAATTAATTGAATCACAAGATCGCAATATCGCCGAGTCCAGCAGCAGTAAGTCAATTTACCTGGTGCACGATCGAATCGATCACGCCGAGGTTGAACCTATTCGCAGTGTGCTTGAGAAATCAGGATTTAAAGTTCTTATCCCCGCATTCGAAGGAGAGTTATTGGAAGTCCGCAAAAGACATATCGATAATTTGAGAAATTTTGACGGGGCCATTATATATAAGGGAAAAGTGAATGATCAGTGGGTGCGTATGAAAATCCTTGACCTTTTGAAGGCACCGGGTTTCGGACGCAATAAGCCCATTCAGGGGAAGGCGTTAGTGGGGAATGGAAATGTAGACAGTTTTAAGAATCAAAATATAACCGTCATCAACACCGACTCAAACAGGTCGATGGAGAATTTGAAAAATTTCTTAGAAGAATTTAAACATTAAAATTATGAGCCAGATCGTTGACGAATTGCCGGGCTCTCCCGCCGCCGTTGGAACAGACAACCCGTTTCCGGGTTTGCGTCCCTTCAAGGTTGAAGAGAGTCATCTTTTCTTTGGTCGTGAAGGTCAAAGTGATGAGGTGCTGCTTAAACTTTCCAAGAGCCGATTTGTGGGTGTTATTGGTCCTTCAGGAAGTGGTAAATCTTCGTTCATTTATTGCGGGGTTTTACCTATTCTTTATGGGGGCTTCCTTACCGATGCCAGTCCGAATTGGGAAGTAGTTGTAACCCGACCTGGTGCCGGACCGATTGATAACCTGGCTGAGTCGTTGCTCAAAACATCGAAAGATTACAACTATGCTGACCCTGATGATAGGAAAATTAAGCGTACGATTGTTTCAACGTTGTTGCGAAGCAGTTCGCTCGGTCTTGTAGAAGCGATTCAACAGTCACGGAGAAGTGAGGATATCAACTATTTAATATTAGTTGACCAGTTTGAAGAATTGTTCCGGTTCAAAGACAGCACGGATCCTAATTCGGTGAATGAATCTTTAGCATTCATCAACTTGTTGATGGAGGCAGTGAACTATGAAGATTCACCGATCTATGTTGCGATTACGATGCGATCGGATTTCATCGGAGACTGTGCCCAGTTTCCGGAATTAACTCGCAAAATAAACGATAGTCACTACTTAATTCCTCAAATGACCCGCGATCAAAAGCGCAGGGCAGTTGAAGGACCTGTGGCAGTAGGGAATGCAAAGATTGCTCCACGTCTTGTGCAGCAGTTATTGAATGACCTAGGAGATAATCCAGATCAGCTCCCCATTCTGCAGCACGCGTTGATGCGTACGTGGAGCTACTGGACTCGCTACAAAGATTTTGAAGATGAGGTGCTGGATCTGAAGCATTATGAGGCAATTGGTACGATGAGTGAAGCGCTCTCGATGCATGCCAATGAAGCCTATGATGAATTGGACGAAGATCAGAAGAGAATTTGCGAAATTCTATTCAAAGCTATAACCGAAAAACGAGGAGAGAGTTTTGGTATTCGCAGGCCAACGCGCCTAAATGAAATTGCATCCATTGCCGATGTGAGTGAAGGCGATGTAATCGAAGTGATTGAGAAATTCCGTGAGCCGGGCCGTTCCTTGCTTACTCCTGGTCATGGCTTGCCATTGGGTTCAAAATCCATGGTGGATATTTCGCATGAAAGTCTGATGCGCATTTGGGTGCGCCTAAAAAATTGGGTTGACGATGAAGCGGATGCTGTTCAAATGTACCAGCGTCTCGCGGAGGCTGCAAACCAATACCAGGTGGGCAAGGCGGGATTGTGGAGGCCACCGGATTTACAATTAGCACTCAACTGGCAGGTAAAACACAAGCCGACTTTAGTTTGGGGTCAACGCTATCATCCGGCTTTTGAGCGGACGATGATTTTCCTCGAGTACTCGAAGAAGGAATTCGAGACCGAGCAAAGGATCAAAGAGCTTGAGGCGAAACGTAAACTAGAGCGAGCTCGCATTGTCGCGATAGTGTTTGGCGTGCTTACAGGTCTTGCCTTGATTGCTTTAGTGTATGCCTTTGTTCAGCAAGGTATTGCTAAAGAGAATGCATTATTGGCTCAGGCCAATGAAGTTAAAGCCAATGAAAATGCCAAGAAAGCAGCGGCTGAAGCGATTCGTGCTAACAAGGAAGCTGAGAATGCAAAAACACAACAGCGTTTGGCCGAAGCGTCTGCCATAGAGGCAAACAGGCAAAAAGCGTTGGCATTGGAAGCCCAAAAACGTGCGCAGGAAAATGAAATTCTGGCCAAGAAAAATGAAGCGGAAGCAATTAAGCAGACAAAAATTGCTGTAGAGCAAAAGAAGAAGGCTGATGATAATGCGAAGGCTGCTAATGAAGCCAGAATAGAAGCTGATAAACAACGCTATCAAGCGCTTGCCAAGGCACTTGCATTGAAATCAAAAGAGATCAATAATGATAAAGAGGAGCGTGCGCTGGTTGCCCAACAAGCTTATAACTTCAATACGAAATTCGCCGGATATGAATTTAACAACGAAGTTTATAATGGATTGTTTGGCGCACTGAAAGCATTGGACGACCCGATGACCAATAGTTTGAGTGGACATGACAATGCGGCGCGTGCTTTGGTTACAAGTGTGAAGAACAATTCGATTTATTCAGGTGGAAGTGATGGACGTGTAATCCATTGGTCATCGGATAATGGATCATGGAAGGCAGACACGCTTAAGAATTTTGTGGATTACCAAATCTATTCCATGGATATAAGTCCGGATGGAAATCTGCTGGTTGCCGGCGGGTTATTTCCGGCCGATCGCGACGCCAACTATGTTTACCTTTTTGATCTGACGAAGCCAGGTAGTGAGCCTAAGAAAATTACGGGATTCGTTGCGGATGTCGAGAATATCAATTTTACTAACGATGGTAAAGGATTTTATGCCCGAAGTAATTCTGGTAAGAGCATCATGTATTCGGATTTGAATACGGCAAAGGAGGTAATTGCTTGTAAAGAGAAGATCACCTCTATTGACTTAAGCCCTGATGGCACGAAGCTGACCGGCGGTGGCGTGGATGGCAATCTTTACATCTGGGATTTGAAGAACAATTATGCCGTTAGTTCATACTCTATTCTGAATCAAGGAAAGGATATTCTTACTGTTGCCTTCACCCCTGCAGGAAACGAAGTGGTGATAGGAGCAGAGAGCGGTGAATTGCGTATTGTTAACTCAGGTGTAGTACGCAGAATATTGACCGGGCATACTTCGCATATCGAGCAAATCAAGTTTAACCATGCGGGGAAATTTATGGCCACAGCGAGTAAAGACAAATCCATTCGTTTGTGGAACCTGAAAGATCTGAATCAACAGCCACAAGTACTTAATGACCACGACTGGGTTTGGAGTATGGCATTCTCGCCGGATGATAGTCAGATCATGGCGGGTATCCATAGTATTGTTCAAAATATCGGGCCTAAGGATGTTGACTATACTATTCACGTTTGGCCAACAAAAATTTCTGCGATGTCAGGAAAACTATGTGGTTACGTGAAAAGAAATCTGACGAAGTCTGAATGGGATCAGTTCGTAAACGACGATAATTATCAATCAACTTGTCCAAACCTGCCAGCTAATAATAAATAATCTATGAGGTATTCTTTAGTTGTAGTACTCGTTTACCTTATAGGATTAAAAGTTGCAGTTGGCCAGCAGGGGGGAGCCCAGACTATTCGGTTGGCCCAATCAATCTATGAACAAGGACGGCTTCATGAACTTCCGTCCTTGCCCGGATTAAAAGACAGTGAGATTATTAAATATTCAAAGTCAAACCAGGTTGATGCCTACCGACTTTTAACACTCGCTAATATTTATCTGGAGGAACCGGAGAAAGCAGATGAGAACATGCTGAAGTTATTGAAGACAGAGCACTTCTATGAGCCCAATGAGCAAGTCGAGCCTGCCGAATTTATTGGTTTGTATAAGACCTTTCGAACCAAACCTGTTTTTAATATTGGAGTGAAATTTGGTGCCAATGCCACGATGCCTTTGTTGACTGAGTTGCAATATGTTTCCGTTGGTTCTGAAGGGAAAGGAAAATACAGCACTCCATTGAGCATTCAATTTGGAATTGTTTTTGAAAAAGCGATATTTTCCAATTCAAAAAATAAAATACTTAATCGCCTGACCTTTGCGCCGGAAGTGCTCTATGCTGCCCGGTCCTTTGGTTACACCAACGCTGCGTTTGCAGGGGGAGCTGCTGATTTTAAAGCCACCATAAAGCAAACCTGGCTTGATTTTAATCCCATGGTTCAATTAAAGTTGAACAAATCCAAAACGCTTCAAACCTATGTAGCTGTTGGGCCGGGCATTAGTTATATTTTAAAAGGATCACTCAGCGCTCCGACATATTCCTGGGTTGGCGGGTCAGTGAATGGAGCGGGGTCTGTTAATGGCTCGGATGTTGATAACACCAAAAGTTATAAAAAAATTGTTCCGTCTGTTATCGCTGCTGCGGGGCTTAAGTTCAAATTTGGAGCCATTTATTTATTGGCAGAAGGCCGGGTTCAATACGGGCTAACATCGCCGGTAAATTCCTCCTCACGAACTAATAATGACTCTGTATTAGATTACAACTACACACTACCGGACTACAAGCCCCTCACTCTCATGGCGAACATTGGGTTTGTTTATCCTTACTTTAATCCAATAAAACTCAAAAGAAAATAAATTTTCATGAAATGTTCATTAGCAAAGCAGCGCGAAAAGAGTAATGGTAGCAGATGGGCATTCCATCTGGCCTTAATTAAAAATTATTAACTGATGAAAGGATTAATTACGGCAGCAACTCTTATATTTTTTTTTGGTTCGTGTAAAGAAAGTGGAGTTCAGTTATCGAAGCCTTCAACATTTGTGAAATATTTCAGCGATGGAAATCAGAATGAGGCAATCGATATTTTAGAGACCAGCGATAAGGGGTACATCATATTGTCGCATTCGGACTCGTCAAAGGGTGTTGGTGGAATCAACATCACAAAAACGGATCTGAGTGGGAATCGCATTTGGGAGAAATACATTCGCAGCGCCAGCGGCGATCTAGTCCCCAGCAACTTCGTCGCCATGAAGGACATTTCAGGAAACGACCTAGGGTATGTGATCGTAGGCACCCTCAAGTACCCAAGCTTGGATAGTACGGAATTATTTGTCTGGAGAATCAAGAACGAAGGTACGTCAATGGACTCCCGATTTTACGCAAGGGATTCTTCCTCCTACAAGGGTTATGTTATTGGGAAAGGAGTAGCACAGTCAGGTAACAGTACCAATGATATTTTCGTCGTAGGCCAGCTTCTTAAAAAAGGCCTTCTTAGTGGCCCCCCCCAGGATCCCAACGGAAATTTGATCGACATGTTTTTTGCACAAATCAATGGCACTTCTTTGGACACCGTGTTCACTAGAAAATATGGTGGCGGCACCACTAATTTAGCCAATCGTCTTTACCTCGATTATTCCCAAAGCAGCGCTTATTGGGGTGGTACGCGCACCGATGATCAGGGGATACACATGCGTTTTGTAAAATCCGGCTTTAATTCGCAGAACCCCATATTCGATTTACCTTACCCCATTGGTGATAGCGGCTATACGGGCAATGATTTTTGTGCGTATGGTTATGGATTTGCTTTTATAGGAAACCACACGGGGCAAGAAATCGCAGTTGCCAAAGTGAGTAGTGAAGGTAACTTGCTAGACACTTTAAAATTTCATTTGAAATCAGGTTTACCTTTTGTGGGCAATTCGATTTGTTCGACCTTGGATGGAGGCCTTCTTATCCTCGGATCGGCGTCGGTGGATATCCAAGGCACCAATACCGATTATTACCTAATCAAAGTTGATGCGACAAGAAACAAACAATGGGAAATTGCCCAAGGCGGAAAGTATCCAGATGTGGGTGTGAGGGTGTTACAATCGAGTGATGGGGGGTATATAGTGCTCGGAACAACAACATTGGCGAACGTGAAAACTGTCTTTTTAATGAAGACAGATTCTCGTGGAAATATTGAATAACCTAGTGACAAGAATAAATCTATGAAAGAATTTTACCGCCTACTTGGAGCAATAACATTTCTATTTATTTCCGCTGCGGGATTCTCCCAGGCTCCGACGAACAACCCAACCGGATTCGGCGTAACGTCAGTAACGAGCAGCTCGCTCGCAGTTTCATGGACAAATGTCGCTGATGGGAACCGGTCGAATTATCTGATATTGTACAGCACGGGGGCAATCACTGATCCCACCGACGGGACAGGAGTTGGGAATAGTAGTGGTGCCACCTCTGGCGCCATAAATGTTGCAGGCGGTGCTACCACCAACAATTTTACAGGACTAAATGCAGCGACGGTTTATAATTTTAAGATATATGCATACAATAACTCGGGCCCGGGACATCCTAAATACCTTGTGACAAGCAGTCCGACGGCAAGCGCGACAACGTTAGCGACGGCGCCCACGGCGCAACCCACAGCGTTGACATTCAGTAGTAAGCTCACGAACGGGCAGGGCTACACGGTTTCCTATACGGCTGCGACAGGCTCACCATCAGGTTATCTTGTGCTACGCAAGAATGGAGGTTCGGCACCGGCGTCTACCCCTGTGAATGGAACAACCTACACGGCCGGAAATACTTTCGGCGATGCCACAGTTGCTTTTGTTGATGGGACACCTTCCCTGACTTTCAACGAGTCTGCATTAACACCTTCGACCCAATATTCCTACGCCATCTATTCCTATAATGGATCGGGAGCGGCAATTAATTATTACCTGACTTCCCCTCTTACGGGAAGCGTTTTTACATTGGCGGTGGTGCCCGCTACACAGCCCACAGCCTTGCTGTTCGCCAGTGAGCTTTTGAATGGGCAAGGGTACACGGTTTCTTATTCAGCTGCAGCAGGCGCACCGTCAGGTTATCTTGTGTTGCGCAAGAGTGGAGGTTCGGCCCCTGCGTCCACTCCGGTGAACGGAACAGCTTACACGGCCGGGAATACTTTTGGTGATGCGACGGTTGCCTTTGTAGATGCAACACCATCGCTGACTTTCAACGAATCGACGTTAACACCCTCGACTCAATATTCGTATGCGATTTACTCCTATAATGGGTCAGGAGGGTCAATTGATTATTTCCTGACTGCTCCGCTTACCGGCAGCAATTCTACAATAGCGGCGGCGCCCACGGCGCAACCCACAGCGTTGACATTCAGTAGCAAGCTATCGAACGGGCAGGGTTACACGGTTTCCTATACCGCTGCGACAGGCTCACCATCAGGTTATCTTGTGCTGCGCAAGAATGGAGGTTCGGCACCGGCGTCTACTCCTGTGAATGGAACAACCTACACGGCCGGAAATACTTTCGGCGATGCCACAGTTGCTTTTGTTGATGGGACACCTTCCCTGACTTTCAACGAGTCTGCATTAACACCTTCGACCCAATATTCCTACGCCATCTATTCCTATAATGGATCGGGAGCGGCAATTAATTATTACCTGACTTCCCCTCTTACGGGAAGCGTTTTTACATTGGCGGTGGTGCCCGCTACACAGCCCACAGCCTTGCTGTTCGCCAGTGAGCTTTTGAATGGGCAAGGGTACACGGTTTCTTATTCAGCTGCAGCAGGCGCACCGTCAGGTTATCTTGTGTTGCGCAAGAGTGGAGGTTCGGCCCCTGCGTCCACTCCGGTGAACGGAACAGCTTACACGGCCGGGAATACTTTTGGTGATGCGACGGTTGCCTTTGTAGATGCAACACCATCGCTGACTTTCAACGAATCGACGTTAACACCCTCGACTCAATATTCGTATGCGATTTACTCCTATAATGGGTCAGGAGGGTCAATTGATTATTTCCTGACTGCTCCGCTTACCGGCAGCAATTCTACAATAGCGGCGGCGCCCACGGCGCAACCCACAGCGTTGACATTCAGTAGCAAGCTATCGAACGGGCAGGGTTACACGGTTTCCTATACCGCTGCGACAGGCTCACCATCAGGTTATCTTGTGCTGCGCAAGAATGGAGGTTCGGCACCGGCGTCTAC
>Ga0207112_1054_pt1 | contig 28888 bp, 16 predicted proteins | sample Alteio_BWMinHeat_72_FD_153549 | JGI IMG/M metagenome (GOLD analysis project Ga0207112, IMG submission 153549) | Enriched cells from forest soil in Barre Woods Harvard Forest LTER site, Petersham, Massachusetts, United States -... | ecosystem: Environmental > Terrestrial > Soil > Temperate forest >...
CCATTCTCCTCTCGGTCAGGACAAAACTAATCTGAGTTGAGGGATTGAATGGGTTGGGATAGTTTTGATTCAGTTTGAATGTATGCGGTTGTTCACTTTGTGAGACAGCCAGCATTTCCACTAGCGGCCTTCGCCATATGCCGCTGCCCCAAGTCCCTGCAAAGAGATTCGCGCCATAGACTGCAAGGGCATCGACTTCACTCGAGTCGAGCAGAAGATTGTTGACAGCCGTCCAGATTGCGCCGTTGTCGGTCGAAAGGAATACGCCGCCGCCTCGTGTCGCAGCAAAGAGGTTCGCGCCGCTCACAGCAAATGCACCCACGTGCACGTTCGTCAAGCCATTGTTAATTGGAGTCCAACTTGTTCCGTTGTTAGTCGAGCGATAGGCTCCAAGGCTATATGCTCCTGCAAAGAGATTAGTGTCTTTTACCTCTAGGGCGAGGAGGTAGGGGTATGTCAATCCAGTATTAACTGCCGTCCAACTCGTGCCATTGTCCGTCGAAAGAATAACGCCCCCGCCATCCGTCCCCGCGAAGAGATTCGTCCCACTTGCTGCAAGGGCGGTGATTGTCCCGCATGGTTTCGGCAAGCCGGCACTAACATTTGTCCAGTTTGCGCCATTGTTCGTCGAACGGAAAATGTTACCGTAGTAAGTCCCAACGAACAGATTCTCGCCATTGATCGCAAAAGCTTCAACAGCGCCGTCCGTCAATCCTGTATTGGCCGCATTCCAGCTTTCACCGTCGTTGGTCGTCAGATAGATGCCTCCGTCATCACTTCCTGCAAAGAGATTGGCACCGCTCACGGCAAGGGTCGTAATGCTTCGATAGTAGGATGGCAATCCACCAGCCACTCTCCAACTTATCCCATTGTTTGTTGAGACCAAGAGGCCGCGATCTGTCCCAGCAAACAGCTTCGTGCCGTGCACGGCAAAGGCAAGCACGTCTGGGTCAAATAATCCGGTATTGACGCCGTACCAGCTCTTACCATAATTAACAAGGAGATAAACGCCGCTTCCGTTTGTGCCCGCATAGATCATCGGCGATGAAGCATTAGCGTGATTCACCGCAATGGCATGAACACTAGCATGCTTCAAACCGGTATTAATGTTTGTCCAACTTGTACCATAGTTCTTCGAGACAAATACGCCGCTATCAGATGCCGCATAGAGACCTGAATCGTTCACCGCAAGGGCAGTTAGCGAAGGGTAAAAGAGCGGCAAGCCATTACTAACATCTCTCCAACTTGATCCGCTGTTAGTCGAGAGAAACACGCCGCCACCAGGTCCAATGAAAAAGTCTCCAGTCGCTACAAAGAGATTTGGGCCACTGACTGCGAGCGCAATAACGCGAGTGCTTGCTAATCCTGTATTGACCGCGGTCCAACTATTGCCAATGTTGGTCGAAAGAAAAACCCCGCCATTAGTCCCTGCAAAGAGATTCGTGCCGATCGCCGCAAGAGAGTGTACGATAGTGTTCGACAATCCGGCATTCAACTCGACCCAGCTTGCACCGTTGTTTGTTGATCGGAATACGCCGTTGTTGGTCCCTGCAAACAAATTCGTGTCGCTCGCAGCAAGGGCATACACCGCAGAGTTCGTTAAGCCTGCGGAACTCCAGTTTGAGCCGTCATCAGTAGAATGGAAAACGCCTCCGCCATCGAGCCCAGCAAAAAGCGTCGGCGACGATGAATTGGTATCGCCTACAACCAAGCACTGGACGTTGCTGCTACTTAAACTGTTATTGAGCGCCACCCAGCGCCTCCCTTCGTCAATCGTGAGATATACGCCGCCGTCGCGGGTTCCTGCATAAACATAATTGCCGTTCGTCGCGAAACAATTGACGAAACTGCCGGAAGGCATTGCCGTTTCGACCCACTGGCAGTGACTGATCTTCGGCGCGGAACAAACCAGAGCAATCGCAATAATAGAGAGGCGAAGGATTTTCATAGTTGCAAAATAGCCTACGTCCTGCCTACAAATCATCATTTGCTCAAGATCATCTTCATCTGCTGACGTCCGCTGCCTATTGTGAGCTGCGCCGTGTAGATTCCACTCGGCAAATTCACCGCATCGAATCGCACGGAGTGTGGACCTGCATTCATCGACGCATTCACCAGCGTTTGAATCTTCCTTCCGAGCACATCGAAGACATCGAGTGTAACCATGCCGCGCTCAGACAGGACAAAACTGATCTCTGTAGAGGGATTGAAAGGGTTGGGATAATTTTGTCTGAGTTTGAATGTCTGCGGTTGTTCGATGTATGAGACAGCTGACATTTCAGAGAGGGAGCGTCGCCAGACGCCTACTCCGTAAGTCCCAGCATAAAGATTCGGACCACTCACAGTAAGGTTCTCTACGATAGTCCTCGATAAGCCAGCACCAACCGCAGTCCAACTATTGCCGTTGTTGGTTGTGACGAAAACTTGGCCGCCAGCAGTGCCGGCAAAGAGATTCGGGCCGCTCACGGCGAGTGCAAGGACTGTAGTATCCGTCAAGCCGTCATTGATAGGAGTCCAGCTCGATCCGTTGTTAGTCGAGTGAAAAGCGCCGCCAGCAGTTCCAGCAATGAGATTCGCACCGTTCGATTCAAGAGCAAGAACACGAGTATTCGTCAAGCCTGTGTTGACCGCAGTCCAGGTTGTTCCGTTATTAGATGAGTGAAAAATCCCATAGAGCGGACTCCCTGCAAAGAGATTTGTGCCGCTCACCATGAGTACTTTAACAGTACTGTCCCTCACACCGGTTAGTACTCCAGTGTGAACCCAAGTTGTGCCGTTGTTGGTAGAGAGAAAAACGCCGGAGCCAACAGTACCGGCAAAGAGACTTTGTCCGTTCATTGCAAATGTAAGGACAGTGGTATTTGGCGGCAAGCCGGAGCTAATGGATGTCCAGGACGCACCATTACTAGTGGAGAGAAAAACGCCGCTGTCACCTCCTGCGAAGAGGTTCGTGCCGCTCACTGCAAGGGCTTCTATGGAATGATTTGCCAAGACAACCGCACTCCATGTTGCGCCGTTGTTGGTCGAGAACACGACACCTCCTCCGCCAAAACCGTCGGCAGCTCCTACAAAGAGATGTGCGCCGCTCGTCGCACACGCGAGGACATTGGTGTTCGTCAATCCAGTATTGGTAGCAGTCCAGTTAGTACCATCGTTACTTGAGAGAAAGATGCCTGCTCCGCCTTCAGTCCCAACAAGGAGATTCGTACCGCTTACCAAGAGAGCGCTGACAATCGTATCCTTCAAACCGGAATTGACCGCAGTCCAACTGGCGCCATCGTTTGTCGAGAGAAAAACGCCAAAGTGACCAGACCCAGCAAAGAGTTTCCCACCTCGCTTAACAAGTGCCGTCACTGAGACGTAAGGCGGCAAGCCCGTGCTGACCGACGCCCAACTTGCGCCGTTGTTTGTCGAGAGAAAGACTCCATTCTGAGAGCCCGCAAAGAGATTCGTCCCGCTTACCGCGAAAGTGTTTACGATTGAATTAGTCAAGCCAGCGCCGCATGGCGCCCAGCTCGTGCCATTATTCGTCGAGAGAAAAACTCCACTATCCGTAGTGCCAGCAAAAAGAGTAGTTCCACTAGCCGTAAGGGTAGTAATTGCATTATTCGTCAAGCCAGCTGCAGTCCAGTTCGCGCCGTTGCTGGTAGACAGAAAAACACCTCCACTTGATGTCCCTGCAAAGAGATTCGTCCCACTTACCGCGAAAGTGTTTACGATTGAATTAGTCAAGCCAGCGCCGCTTGGCGCCCAGCTCGTGCCATTATTCGTCGAGAGAAAAATGCCACTTCCGATGGTGCCGGCCAAGAGATTTGTGCCAAACACTTCCACGGCAAAGACACTCACACTTCCTAGGCCCGTATTGACTGCAACCCAACTTGACCCATTGTTAGTCGAACGAAAAATGCCGGCGTTAGCAGTTCCAGCAAACAGATTCGTACCTCTCACCGCAAAACAAAGGACTTGACCCCCAAATGGTCCATTCGTCTGAACCCACTGCCCATCAGCAAACTTTGGCGTGAAAAAAAATATGGCGATTGTGATAGTAAGGAGGCAAAGGATTTTCATGCTGTAATTGAACGAATATCCACGCTGGCTTGAGGTCGCCTTAAGTGAAGATTTATAAGAAGGGACGAAAGCGTACCTTCCGTAGGATCCGTCGAGAAGCGCTTCTGCATAGGAAACGCCCGTGTACACTCAATCGTGACGAGGAATGGCCTTTCTCACAGAGAACTACCATCCATCCCATAAAGCAAACGCGGTGGCTGCCACCCAGTTACAGATTTAAATGACCTTGCACTCATTCATCTGGGTAGACAAGGCTACTTGTTCAAGATCATTTTCATCTCCCCACGCGAGTTGCCCGTGGATTGTTGGTTGAGAGAAATACGCCGTCACCGTAAGTCCCTGCAAAGAGCATCGGCAATGATGAGTTCGTATCACTCGCGGCAATCGTAACCTCCGCACCAACCCTTCTCACACTTTCTACTCTATTTTTGCACCCTCAGACCAATAATTGAAGGAATGACATATACGCTTGAAGGAGTCCGTGAGCTTTATCAATTGCCTTTTCTTTCTCTCGTTGCGCACGCAAGTCGTGTCCATGATGCGAATCATTCGTACCGGGACATTCAACAGTGTACACTGCTCTCTGTGAAGACTGGCGGCTGTCCGGAAGATTGCGCATATTGCCCTCAAGCCGCTCGTTATCATACGAATGTAGAAGCGGAAGCGTTGATGAGCGTAAGCAGTGTTCTCGAAGCTGCTGAAAGTGCACGCGCCTCTGGAGCTACACGCTTCTGTATGGGAGCGGCATGGAGGCAGGCGCGCGATGGCCGAGATTTCGATCAAGTGCTCGAGATGGTGCGGGGCGTCACCGAGCTGGGTCTTGAGGCATGTGCGACACTTGGAATGCTCACTGCTTCACAAGCAACGCGCCTCAAGGAAGCTGGCTTACTAGCATACAATCATAATCTCGATACTTCTCGCAGCTTCTACTCGGAGATCATTCATACGCGTGATTACAATGATCGGCTGAATACAATTCAGAATGTTCGCGACGCAGGCATTACGGTTTGCTGTGGTGGAATCATCGGGATGGGAGAATCAGATGCAGATCGCATTCAACTGTTGTACACACTTGCCTCGCTCGATCCACAGCCGGAGAGTGTCCCGATTAATGCGCTTGTCGCGGTAGAAGGCACACCACTAGCCGATCAAAAGCCCATCGACACGTTCGAGTTTGTGCGGATGATCGCTTGCGCGCGTATCCTGATGCCTTCAGCCAAAATTCGACTCAGTGCCGGAAGGCTCTCAATGTCCGAAGAGGCACAAACACTTGCTTTCATTGCCGGTGCAAACTCCATCTTTATGGGAGACAAACTACTGACGACGCCAAACCCCGAGGTAAATACCGATCAACTTCTTCTCTCAAAACTCGGCATCAGTTCTTCAGTGATGCATCCGGAGGCGATCGGTGCTTGATGTGTTCTTCGACACGCTGGAGCGGTCACTGCTTGAATTAAAGAAGAACGATTGCTATCGCTCGCTTCGTGAGTATAGCGGCGTGGACTTTGGCTCCAATGATTACCTTGGCTTCGCTCATGATGAAGGGCTAAGAGCGGCAATGCTGGAAGAAGCAAGTCAGGTTGCGCTTTCGTCCTCAAGTTCACGTCTGCTGCCTGGTAATCATAGTCAGCACATTGAAGCGGAGCTCCACTTTGCGAAATTTGTTGGCTCCGAGGCGTCGCTTTTTTTCAATTCCGGATACGATGCGAATTTCGCGCTACTAACCACCCTGCCTACTCGTCATGACCTCATTCTCTATGATGAACACTCACATGCGAGCTGGTTTGAAGGCGCACATGCTTCGGTAGCAAAGACGGTTCGATTCGATCACAACTCAGCGATTGATCTTAAAACGCACATTGAGCGTGCGCAAGCTGAGGGTGGCATTCGGCAAATATTTATCGTGATTGAAAGCATCTACTCAATGGATGGAGACCTTGCACCAATCAAGGAGATCGCGGCGATCGCGAGTAAGTATTCATGTCTTCTCATTATCGATGAAGCGCATGCTACTGGTGTCCGTGGAAGCCGAGGAGAAGGTTTGACTTCTGAATGCCTAGCACGCACGGATGGTATTCTCACCGTTCACACCTGTGGAAAGGCACTTGGCGCTGCTGGAGCGTTTGTTGCCGGACGAAAGACCGTTCTGGACTATCTCATTAACAGAGCAAGACCATTTATTTATACGACCGCGCTGCCACCGATCATACCCCTTCAGGTAATGAACAGCGTTAGACGACTTGAGTCCGAAGGGGTTGAGCTCATCGCTCATCTAAGAGAGCGTTCGGCTCGAGTTCGACATTGTCTTAAGAATCGGCTCACATATTGGTCAGTACCTGATGGTGAGACGCCGATCATTCCAGTTATCATCGGATCGGCAAAACACACGATTAAGGCTTCGCAATATTTGCAGGAACATGGCTCTGTTGTTCCTGCAATTCGTCCGCCAACTGTGGCTAAAGGCTCTTCACGGTTGCGCCTGAATATTAGTTTACGCCAGAGCGAAAGTGAGCTTACGGAACTCGTGGATCAAATAGTGAAAGCAGAACAGCTCTGCCATGACTGACATCATCATCTCGGGTACGGATACTAATGTTGGCAAGACAGTCCTGTCTGCTCTTCTCATGGCCTCACTTCCCGATTATTATTACTGGAAGCCGATCCAGGCAGGAACGTTGGAGGAGACAGACGCAGTGAGTGTTCGAAGACTCTCTGGCTGCAACGCTGGAAGGATTATTCCAGAAAGATATCTATTATCTCAGCCGTTATCTCCTCATGCAGCTGCGCGTTTCGAGAGTATCCGTATTGATCCACAATCATTGACGCTGCCCGAGAAATCGCCCGTGATCATCGAAGGTGCAGGCGGACTTCTTGTGCCGCTCAATGAGGATACACTGTTGGTCGATGTATTCAAACGCTGGGATTTGCCGGTCCTTCTTGCATGCAGATCCGGATTAGGTACGATCAATCATACGCTGCTTTCGATCGAAGCGCTGCGCAACCGGGACATTTCGATTTTAGGAGTTGTAGTGATCGGGCCCCACAACAATTCTAATGAACTCGCGATTGAACGTTACGGCAGCGTTCCAGTATTGGGAAGAATACCGCCTCTGACCTCACTCACATCTGAAAACCTGCGTGAAGTATATAGCACTCAATTCCAGCCGTTCGAGACCACAGTGAATGCATGACTGAAATGGAGACCCGAACGTGGTTAGGCTGGGATCGAGCACATGTCTGGCATCCTTACACCCAAATGCAATTGGCGCCGGAGGCTGTTGGAGTGAGTCGAGCGAAAGGTTCGTATTTATATCTCGCTGATGGACGACGAGTACTCGACGCAATTAGCTCGTGGTGGCTGACACTACATGGTCATTGTCATCCACGCATTGCCGAAGCGATCGCGAATCAGGCGGCATCACTAGAGCAAGTCATTTTTGCAGGCTTCACACATCAACCCGCATCTCAACTTGCGAAACAGCTTGTAGAGATCTCACCCGCAGGTCTGGAGAAAGTGTTCTATAGTGATAATGGATCGACTGCCGTTGAAGTGGCTCTCAAGATGTGTATTCAATACTGGAAGCATCGGGGAGAAAGCCGTCGAACATTCCTGGCGCTCGAGCATGCATACCACGGTGATACGTTCGGAGCAATGTCCGTGAGTGCGGAAAGTGCCTTCACTCGCCCGTTCAGTGATCACCTGTTTCATGTAAAACGACTTCCATTTCCAGCACCATCACTTGAAGCGTCAGACGCTTTCTCTCCTACTGAAACGCAATTCTTGAGTGAGCTTCGCGCTGCGTGCGCAACGAACGACATTGCAGGCTTTATTTATGAGCCGTTACTGCTTGGCGCCGGGGGCATGTTGATGTGGAGACCCGAGATCTTAACCGAAGCGCTTCGCATTACGCAAGAATTTGAAATTTTGACGATCGCGGATGAAGTGCTTACAGGGTTTGGGCGGACCGGCTCGATGTTCGCTTCCGATAAAGTTGCTCTGACGCCTGATTTGATGACGCTATCAAAAGGGCTGACCGGTGGATTTCTGCCAATGGGTGTTACTCTAACTTCGCAGAAGATCTTCGATGCCTTCTTGAGCGATGATCGCAGTCGAACATTCTTCCATGGGCATAGCTACACCGCAAATCCGATTAGTTGTGCAGCGGCGCTGGCGTCACTTGCTGTTTTCAAGGAAGAACCAGTATGGGAGAGAATCAAAACGATTGAAACGTCTCACGATGAACTGGGACCGGCATTGGTCGAACGGCATTCCTTACACTTTCGAAAGATCGGCACGATCGCCGCATTTGAACCTGCGATGAGTAAAGGTTACCTGGGTGGCAATGCACTTCAGTTCAGCGCTCGAGCATTGGCAGCCGGTCTGGTCGTGAGGCCATTGGGCGATGTGATCTACCTGCTGCCACCATATTCTACTACTGCAGATGATCTCGTGTTTGCCTTTGATGTTCTTGACAGCATTCTAACCACAGGCAATCGTTAGTGAACACATCAGCAATCGACAGTATCGAGCTTCTTATTTATCATCTTGATCGCTGGAGTAATGTGCCTCCCGTGCTTGCTCGTTTCTTTAATACTTTGAGTTATCTCGAGCACATCGGTTCACGGAAGATCCTTGCATGCAAAATAGATTTTGGTGAGGAGCAGCTTCGGCATGCCGCTGAGGAGACGCGACATGCACTACGCTTTAAGGAGATGTCCCGGACCCTCGTACCAACTACGATCGACAATTATTTGCCCGAATCACTACTTGGCGGAACTGCCGCATTCTCTTATTTTCAACGGCTTGATGCGATGGTGCGGGCATTCCTGGAGCGTAAGACATTGATGCCGGTGCCGATCCTTAGTTATTTGCTCGTGACCTACATCGTTGAAACCCGCGCCGCGAGCCTATATCCAAAACTTCAAGCCTTCGTTGAAGAACGCCGCCTGCCGATCAGCCTGAAGAGTATCATCGCGGAGGAAAATCGTCATCTGGATGACATTGAGGCCTCCATGGCAGCAACCAACTTGATCGACAAGGACGAACTTGAGGCGCTCCTAAGCAATGAGGAAAACTTTTTCCGTTCATTCGTCCATCGGGTCATTGAGCTTGGTGACAAGGTGCTCCTCGACTGATAAGAATTCACCCACGTAGCTGTGCGACAACCGCGTGGGTGAGTATCTTCGAGAGGACGGTACTTGATCTGCTAAAGGGTCACTCTACTGCAAACTTCCTGCTGACTCGCGAGGCACCTGCTGTTACTTCGATCACGTAGCCGCCACTTGCAAAGCCAGAAAGGTTGATCGGGTACGATGACTTGCCTTGCACGAGAGCTATTGTTTGCGTACTAATTGTTGCGCCGGAGAGACTTGTGATATTTACTGTCGCGGTCGTTCCTCTCGCTGCATTAAGCGTGAGCGTAATAGAGGCATTGCTGCTAACCACGGGATCGGGATTCGCACCTAGCAATTGCAGAAGCGGTGTATGATCGAGGCTGGCTCTGATCACAGAATCACCGCAGGCATTTCCTAAAGAGATGATGAGCGAATCCTGAGCAATTGAAGCGAGTGTGCAGTTCTCGAACTTTGGATCGGCTGGGTTGAATCTGGTATCCAAAAGTTGCACAGCGCTTGTCGAAACCACGCCAACGAATACTTGAAGATCAATCGCGACAATCGCTTCGCCTGTGCGCACGTTATGTGGCGAAGAACTCAGCACGAGATCAAGGCCGGCTGCACCGTCTTTCATCTGATCGATCTTCCATCCATTCAGCGCTGACACGTTTTTTCTTGTCAGCATTCTCTCATCGTATTTCACGGTTAGTGAGACGACGCTAAGTCCAAGCGATTGCGGAACAGAATCCTTGAGCGTAACCACGCTTCGGATTACTCCATTAGTAGGAGCAGCAAGGCCGGCGATCTGAGGATTCTCGATGATCGAAAGATGCGCAACTTGATTCAAGCATGGCGACTGAAAGCCTTGAGGATTATAACGAACGATACCGATGTCGTATGTCTCAAACCACACGTCGCCATTGATTCCACCCATGATGTTTTCCAGCAGGTTTGAGCCGATCGAAGAATTGACTGGCGTGAACATCGTCCAATTCGTCCCATCGAACTGGCAGGCTCCTCCAACCCCACCGGTGCCATTGAATGCTCCAAACCAGACGTTGCCTTTGCTATCAATGCCGCATGTCGCAAGGTTATCGATGATGCCCGAATTACCTGTTGTGAATGGAGCCCATGTCGCGCCATTCCACTTTGCCGCTCCACTGAGTGTTGCGATCCAGATATCGCCATTCTGTGCCTGATCAACCTTGAAGACTTGATCGCTCGGGATAAGCGAATTGCTCGGATGATAAACTGACCATTTATTAATGCCATCGAAGTGAGCGATGCCGCCATACCATGTCGCCGCCCACACTCCACCTAGAGTGTCGACAGCAAGCGAACTCACTTCTCCTTCCGGCAGTGTCGTAGGTGAGTAGGGATATTCCGACCACGTTGTACCATCATACCTGACCAGACCAGATTGCAGCCCGCTATTGCCCTGCCACTGCGTCCCGATCCAGAGCACTCCGCGTTTGTCATACGCCAATGCGCTAACAACATTTGAGTGATTGATCAATTTATTGAGATCAAAATACTGCGGAGTCACTCCATCAAACTTGATCAGGCCATTCCAGGAATTTCCAGACGAGCTATAGCCCGTTCCAATGTATACGTTGCCCGCGCTATCAGCACACATCGACATTGAATAGGCGCCCTGTGTAAGATCGTCAAAGTGTGTCCAGGTATGACCATCGAACATACTGACTTTGCTTTGAAGGCGTTCACCGAACCAATATCTACCCTTGCTATCGATGGTCATTGAAGTAAGCCAATTCGCATCGAGCGGACAGTTTGAAAGACTATCAAATCTCATCCACTTTCCCTGACGAAATCTTGCAATACCGTTGCCATCTTGGGCGTCCATATTGCTGCTAATGAACCAGAGATCGCCGCGATCAAAGACTACACCATTGGAGCGCAAATACGGAAATGTCTGCGATTCGATCTTGAATGTATCGGTCCATTTTGTCCCATCGAAGCGTGCGGCCCCATAGGCATCGGATATCCAGATACCACCGCTTGCGTCTTCGGCGAGTCCGCGCACATGATTGGATAGAGACCCATTATATTCGGGCACCGCATCCCTCGAATCCCAGACATTGTTGTGGATGTGGTCGAGGTATCCTTCCATCCCAATCCAGAGATCGCCGTTTTTCGCGACCAGCATCGTCGAGACATTCGTGCGATCGTCAAATCCAATATCGGTCGTTGCGTCGTGAAGCTCCCAAGTCGCGTTGCCGTCGAATTTGAGCAGACTCGACTTACCCGCAACTTGAGGATAGCTGTTCGTTGATATCCAAACATTGGACTGCGGGTCGGTGGCCAATGCATAAATTGCACTGCTCAAAAATTGCGTATTAGCAGTCGTATAGATTGTCCATATCCCTTTATCGATCTTTGCGAGACCGCCATTCGTACCGATCCACATCCGTCCAGCGCTGTCGGCTGCGAGTGCTGCAACCCAATCGCTCGGCAACCTTGAATTGGATGTAGTGTAGGTTGACCAGACTCCGTTCACCAAGCTCGCCAATCCGCCACCACGCGTGCCGACCCAGATGCTGCCATCGCTACCTCGTGTCAGCGAGAGAACCGAGGTGATCGTTAACCCGGAATTCTGCGGATTAAAGATCGCGAAGGTATCGACGTTCTTGTCGAATTTGATCAGCCCACCATCTGTACCGACCCAGAGAAACTGGCCATCCTGAATGAGGCACTCGGGAGTATTGGAATTCGAGTAGTGCTCCCATTTTTGAACACCTTGTGCCTGGACCCTTAAGGCCGAAAAGAACGCTGCAAGCAAGAGAATGGAGAGTTTCATCATTGTGAGTTTACCGGAAAGGAACGTGAGACAAGACATTCGCAGCCTACAACTCGCTGAAGTTCAATGCATCACAAGCATTGATCGCACCATCGCCTTATTGCCAGAACACAAGCGATACCAATAAGTAGCTGATGGAAGTGATGAGGTGTTCATCGCAACCGAATACTTACCGGCGTTTCGGTATTCTTTGAGTGGAGTTGCGATCACCTCACCAGCGATGTTGTAAATGGTAAGCGAGGTGTATCCGGCAGATTCGAGCGTGAAGCCGATCGTTGCGGAGCTTGTTGAGGGATTTGGAACAGATTCTTCTAGTCTAAATGAAGCTGGACCCTCTTCGACAACAGCTGCAGCGGCGTTTGTAAAGGCGAGATCATCGATATGCATCTCCGAGCCCACGTCAGCGCTCATTGTGCTTCCACCTGGCCCAAGAATTACGATATTCACATACGCTGAATCTGGTGTATCGCTTGCTTTGAATGTTATCGGAATTCGAAATTGCGTGTAGGTATTCGTCGCGATCGAATTCACGAATTCGGCAGTCGCGATTCCCATTCCTTTTTTCATGAAGCCGGCAGAAATACTCATGTAATCTCCGGGATTGCCATTGTACTTAAAGTAGCCGGTGAAAAATTTCGGACGGTCGGTGTAGGGAAATCCCCAAATCGTGAACGACGATCCTGAAACTGCGATGGGTGCTGCAGTCCCACCGGTCGTTAGTTGTATTACAGACCCGTATAACGCCGCAAAGCCAGAGTGAGCGTCGGTCGTGCTCATTATCGGTGTGTCGGGACCAAGATTGTCGACAAACCACCCTGCCGGATAATTGCCGGACCAGTCCTCGAAACCACCATTCGGAATTGAAGCCTGAGCTCGTGATGAAATCGGCATGGAAAGAATCATCCCGAAAAGTCCGAGCGCGAGAAGCAATAATGAATTTTTCATTGCATGTTCCTGAAAGTTGTAAAGACTTTGGAGGCGTGGATGACTATCCTACCATCGATAGTCCAATGCTAGACCGAGGAGCGTTCGTTGACTTTGTATCGATCCGTAGTCAACAGAATTCAGCTTTTCAAACTGATAGCTCGCGTCGATGTTGAAATGATCGAGTGGCGACCACGAAAGCTTTGCTCCGGCTCGCCAGAGAAATCCAGCACTCGTAAGTGCAGCAAAACCAGTTAGTGCAGGCTCGAGAACGAAGAGTCTGAGGTCGTGCGCATTGTACGTGTATGCGATACCGGGGACCTTGATCAGATCGTCGACTGCTTGATAGGAGACAGTTCGCACATAACTCCTTGTGCCGGTCGCAACATCGATGACCAGGATCGTATGGCTCGTTTCATTGAATCGCCGGAAGGTCTGCGCACCATATTCGACGGATACCTGATGATAATTATTAAATCGATAGCCAACGCCGAGATCAAGTTCTCTTAGTGAAATTCCCTGAATCGAATTCTCTGTCGGAATGGCAGAGGAATGCATGCCGATGCCGAATGTGACGCCCGAAGGCTCTGCATCGGGAATGACCGGTGATCGATAGCCTGGAGATTTCGCGAACGCAGAGGAAGCGGTGGAGTTGCGCGGTGCTGTCTTTTCTGCACCTCTCGCCTGAAGTTCATTTGGCACGATAACCTCCTGATTGCTTACCACCTCGTTTTCGTTGGCAGCGTCGTTGGTTCGAGGCCGATGAATTGCTAAAGCGGTGGGATGCGGCAGGAAGCTTGTTCTCAACCTTAGTTTTTCGATACGAACTGAGTTGAGAGACTTGACCCAGGAGGATTTCTCGGATTCAGGGTGACTTGAGTTAATCGACCCAGACGCCGTCTGCACATGAGTCGAGCTATTGTCGGAAGTTTGAACTGTTGGCGTCTCAAATACCACCAGCATGCCGGTAGTCGAGATGATTAAAAGTACAGCAATGGATCGAAAGAATGTTATGGATTTCAAAAGCAGCACCGCGTCGAGTCCAAGGCTGCTCCAGAAGCCAAGCTTCATGCTCGAATTCTCTTGCAGCATGAGCGCTAGATTCTCGAAAGGAGTTTGCGGCTGAGCGGACCACGATCTAAGTGGCGCGAGCGCTTCGTCTAACGATTCTGGCTTCTTACTCATTGATCGCAAAGGTTAAAAGGCGATTTACGTCAATACTTTCCGGTTTGCGCTCGGCACTTGCGCTGGATTCATGCTTATTTGTGGCATCGTCAGTTCTGACACCAAGTTCGTGGGCGAGTGCTGCTCTTGCCCTTCTAAGTCGAGACTTAACGCCCGACAGTGTCCCACCCTGGATCTCACGAATCTCTTCGAGTGTAAAGCCTGATATTTCGAAGAGCGTCAGTGTCTCCCGTTGCTTGGAGCCAAGTCTCGAAAGCGCATCGAGCAACACGGCGATCTCTGCTGCGACTTCCGGCGAGGGTGTCACGGAATGCATTCGCTCCACCAAACTTTCATCATACGCTCCAAACCATCTGGTCCGGCGCTCTTTGTGGCGCTGGATGCGGGTTGCAACGGTAAAAAGGAAGCTCGTGAATGCTTGAGTATCGCGGACGGTGTCGAACCGCTCGTAGGCTGCAAGGACCGTCTCGCTGAGCAGGTCCTGTGCATTGACATGATCTCGTGTCGTCGCAAGAGCGAAGCGCCAGAGCCGTTGATAGACAGGCTCAAGCAACGCCAGAAACTCCTGCTGCTTTTGGGTGGTCATGCAACTCGTGAGATCATATAAGTAGGTGGAACAGCTAGCCCCGAAAGTTTCAACGATCGCAACTATGAGTAGAAGGGCTCCGACGAACGAAAGTTACAGAAAGGCCGCTCGCCTCAAATGTTGGTTAAGTTTGTTCCTCCCGCCTCGTTGCGGGTCACGGGCTCTTGTCAGATAGCGAATGGCACCATCTCAGCATCAGCAGGAATTCGACAGTAAAGAGATCCTCAAAGACATCACCGCGGCGATGAGCTTTGTAGAGGATCGTGTGATCAACCGTAAGGAGGTCGTCGAGCAGATCTTTCTTGCCCTTCTGCTGGGAGAGCATATTCTGATCGAGAGTCGTACCGGAGTTGGTAAGACGCTCCTGGCAGATCAGGTCTTTCTTATGTTCGAGAATGCAAGGGTGTTCAAAGTCCAGGCGAGCAAAGAACAACAGCCCGACACGTATTTTGGCGGTCTCGACATCGAGGAGCTAAAGCGAGGACGTATCATCCACAATACCGAAGGCTCGCTTGTTGAAAGCGAGTTCGGATTTATCGATGAGATCTTTGACGCCAACGACTACACGTTGCGCGCGCTGCTCGCTGTACTGAATGAGCGCGCACTGATTCGAGGCGTTCAGCGCAGGCATGCCGATATTCACACAGTGATCGCCGCAACTAACTACTTGCGGATCAGCGAGATCACCGAGGCGCTGCTCGATAGATTCCTCTTTAAAGCACTGATTGCTCCAGACAAAGAGCCCTTTCAACAATATCGCATCTCGCAGCAATATCTCAAGAATCTCGGAGAAGCGGTCGAGCCGCCGAAGAAGATATCATATGCCGAGTTGAAATACGCGCATGATGTGATCAAAGGGTTGGTAAAAGGTCATGAGATCGCTGTCGCGCCGGAGATCGCATACTTCATGAATCTCGTTATCCGACATTACGAGATCCAGCAGAACCGCATGCTTCAGGAGCGCCCGCACGAGCAGCACACAAAGACGAAGGATTTCTATATCTCACCGAGAACGCAGGCAAAAGCACTTGACCTTGTTCGCGCGATAGCATATCTACATGGCCGTGAACACGTCGAGCGCAGCGATCTCAAAGGGCTTCACTTTTTGCTATGCACTTCGGGGATCGCAGAGCAAAAAGCACTTTTTGCAAAATCGTACGAAACGCTGGAGCAGCACTATGTTGCAAGCGGGGCGTTCGAACAATTGCAGACGATGCTGAATCTCGAGGACCTACTCACCAAGTACAAGCATGATCCCGCACTGATGGATCAGCCTCTAACAGAGTTAGGAAGTATCGCAGCTAAACGATCAATCATTCAGTGGGCGAAAGAAACCGTTGGACTTGCGGACTCTTCACTTGGATACAAGCGCAGGATGGTCGATGGCTTCCTTGCGACATTGCATCCGGTTACGGACGATCTCAAAGTGCTGAAGAGTCATCTCGAAAAAGAGGCTCGCGCATTATTTGGTCATACAGATGTTCCATTTGAGTGACGTGCCAAAGCGTCCGTCAACTAGATTGCTCAATCTTTTTCTTCTCAGCACAAGTTAATGCGGATCGCAATCTTCATCTCGATCTTCCTTGCCATTCACCTGCTCGCCAATTTCTATATTGGACTCCGCGCGTGGCAATCGCTTGAGTACGTCTCTTCCATTCGACCGTACTTCGTCGCCGGATTCGTTTTGATCGTTTTCTCTTACGTGATCGGGGAACTCCTTGAATGGAAAGCGCCATCGCTCTTGAGCGATGTACTCATCTGGATCGGTGCGTTTTGGTTCGCGTACATGGCGTATTTTCTCTTGTCGCTCTGGATCATCGATCTAGTTCGACTGGTTCAGCACTTCACGCATGTGTTGCCCTCTCCTACTCCAGGGGATTATGTACGATTCAAGCTTTTTGGTGGATTGACGCTCGTTGCGTTCCTTACGATCATCATGATCATTGGCAATTACAATGCAACGCATATCCGAACGAAGAGTCTGAGCATTGCGGTAGATAAGCCATCTGTGCATGATTCGCTCAGGATCGTTGCGATGTCGGATATGCATCTCGGCACAATCATCGGGCGCAGCCGACTTCGCACCATGATCGACTCTGTCAATGCGCTGAAGCCAGATATCGTCTTGCTGCTTGGGGATGAGATCGATGGTAATCCAAATCCTGTAATTGCCGCAGGGCTCGGTGAACTCTTCGACACTATTCGCTCAACATACGGTGTCTATTCGATCACAGGCAATCATGAGTACATCGGGAATGCCGATCGCTCGGTAGAATATTTAGGCGAGCATCATGTGCATTGGCTCAGAGATTCATCATTCGAAGTAGAAGGTGTTATTCTGGTCGGTCGCGAGGATCGAAGCATGCGCAAGCCCGATGGTAAAGGGCGCAAGGAAATTGGCGAGGTAATGCAAGGGGTCGACCTCTCGAAGCCAGTGATCATGATGGATCACCAGCCGTTCCATCTTGAAGAAGCGGAACAAGCCGGAGTCGATCTGCAGCTATCGGGGCACACACATCATGCCCAAATTTGGCCGTTCAATTATATAACCCAGGCCGTCTATGAGTTAAGCTGGGGTTACAAGATGCGAGGCAAGACACACTACTACGTATCTTGCGGCGTCGGGACTTGGGGACCACCGGTGCGAATCGGAAGTTATTCTGAGATCCTTGAAATCACGATGAAGTTCCGACACTGAACGCCCAAAGGCTACTGCCAACGTTCGATAGTGAGTTAGTACTCGTTAGTCTTTACACTTCGCAAAACAGATCGTGTCCAGCGAACGCAACTTCTTCCACGCGATGGAAGAGTTTGGCTTTTTCAGCCACATTTACGACCATCTGCCGCACGATATCACTGCGGTCTTTGAGATCGCGCGCGTTCTTGAAGATGAATCCTCCCCACTTTCACGTGCCCTCAGCGATGTCCTTCGTCTTCCCGCCCCAGACCTGACCGGCCTAACCGGACTGAGTGATGCGTTCAGTCGTGAAGTAACGGTGGGAGAAGAATACGAGGCTGATCTCATTCAAAGCCATCGGGATATTGCTCGGATCTACGCATGGCAGCATATGCTGCCGGATGAACTGTTCTATCAGCACGTCGCAGAGCGAACGCTCTGGATGCCTGTTGCGAAAGCTCCAAAGATCCTTCCGATCGAAGACACGAAGCAAGGCTTTGGGCTTGATAGTCGTAAGCAAAAGGTATACATCCTCTTCGATACGTCGAGTTCGATGCGAACGCATCACCGCATTTACCTTGCGAAGGCGATCCTGTATGCATTCCTCAAGCGTAACAAGGAGGAAATGGGCTTCATCAGCCTTCGGACATTTGATGACCGCGTAGGCGATGTTCACACCGCCATCGATGAAGCAAGCTATGACGCTCTGCTCCGACATACCCTTCGTCTAACCCATCTTGGTGAAGGCACGGTGCTGCAAAAAGCGCTCATGCAGGCGCTCGATGATATTCATTCAATGGAGCATCTTGCGGGCGCCGAGATCCTGATCATCACCGATGGCGCGGTGCATCTTGATGAAGATGTGATCCGCGCAAAGCTCGATGATTCCGTTCGAATCCACACGCTCAAGATCGGACATGTGGAGATCTATCCTTCAGAATCGTTCATCGAAGATCAGCTTCGGACAAACCCTCATTTTGGCGACAAGCAATACGCGGACCTCGTGCGGCAGGAACACGAAGTAGAGCATTCGCTGAAGCACACCGAGGCCCATCAGAAGCATGAGCAACTGGGGCGAACGCTCTCGAATGTGCGTTCGCAAATGCAGAAAAAGCACGAAGAGCTAGCGGAGAAATTTCTCGCATCTTACGGCCACGAGTTAGAGCATCTCTCGAGCGTCTATCTTAACATCTCCGATCTCAATGAAGAGAAATTTTTCGGCGCGAATGCAGAGGCGATCGATGATCTCGAAGCATTAGCCAATTCGCTCGAAGCCGAAGCGAAAGAGTTTTATACTCCGGACATCACGAAAAAGCTTGCGATCCTTCACGATCATATTTGCTTTCTGCTGAAATACGAAGCCGATGAAACACTTCGTGCGCGGCTCCTCGAAATGGATTCGCACCTCAAGGCGCTACTCGGTTCTTTTATTGGTGCTCCGCTCTCCAGCGGTACAAGAGGCGAGGGAAGCGTGGGCCAGACGAACGTACCGTTATCCGAAGAAGATCTACGCGATCTTCACTTTCTGCTCGAGATCGGAAGCGGCGAAGGAGAAATGCAGATCATGCTGCTCGTTCGCTGGCTATGGAAGATGAGTTTTGGAAAGATCGCCTCACTTTTGAGACGACGGTCATCGTGACGTCACAGCTGTCATTTCCGGATGCGAAGTAAGACGTTGAATTGTTTCGTCCAGTTGGTCAAAATTGACAGGTTTGGTCAGATGTGCCCGAAAACCCGCCTCCAGGCTTTTCTCGATATCTTGTTCCATCCCAAATCCACTTAGTGCAATCGAAGGCGTTGCGCGAATCGCATTGATCGCGCGGATGAGATCGAGCCCAGTTCCATCCGGGAGACCGATGTCACTGACAACCGCATCAAACTTCGTCTCGTTGAACATTGCGATCGCGCTCCGAACGCTCCGCGCAACTTCCACTCGGTATCCGTGACGCTGGAGCAGAAGCTTCATCGCGACACCAGTGTCTTCATTGTCTTCGACAACAAGAACGCGCAATCCATCGCGCGTGAGCGGTGCATGTCCATTTGATTGCGCAGGCATTACTCGTACGAGTGGCTCTACCAGAGCGAGACTCACTGAGAACGTCGCGCCCTTGTCTTTACCATCACTCTCGACCCTGATCGTACCATGATGTGCCTCCATGAGTGCCTTACTGATCGCGAGTCCAAGACCCAGTCCACCAAATTCGCGGGTGATGGATGTGTCACCTTGCTCAAAGGCGTCGAAGATAATTGGAAGCATTTTTGGACTGATCCCAATGCCGGTATCACTGACCTGGATCATGATCTCGTCATGATCGGTGACGCTCGTGTTAATACAGATCGTACCTCGTTCGGGTGTGAACTTCACTGCGTTCTTAATGAGATTCCACAGCACCTGCTGCAAGCGGGCCGGGTCAGCGCGCACTTGATCATTCTCTGCATCCAGCTTCGTTGTCACGGTCAGCTTCTTTGAGCTGATGTCCTCCTTGCAGATCTCGAGCACTTCATTGACCAATGGATGTACTCCGACCAGGTCAATATTAAGCTGCAGCTTGCCTTTGGAGATTCGCGTCAAATCAAGCAGGTCGTCGATCAGCCGAGCCTCCAGTTCGACGTTGCGTCGTATGCTTTGCAGCCAGGTGGAAACCTCTTCTGGCACCGTTGGGTCCTCCTCCAACATTTGCACGATGGTCAGAACAGGCGTCAGTGGGGTCCGAAGTTCGTGACTCAGTACGGCCAGGAACTGGTCCTTGGCTCTATTGGCGCGTTCAGCGACATCCTTTGCAGTGCTTAGTTCACTCTCGGCGCGTTTGCGCTCGATGACTTCCGACTCTAATTCCTGATTCGCCTCCTGCAATTGAGCTGTACGAATGAGGACGCGACGCTCGAGATCCTCATTCAGTTCGCGGAGCGCTTCTTCGGCCTGATGACGCCCTGTGATATCTATGCCTGTCCCGATGACGTAAAGAACAGCTCCATGTTCATCGACGAGAGCAGTGAACGACCATGAAATATGTCGAACAGCTCCGTTGCGGGTAACCCACGACCACTCGCGGCACACTGGCTCAAGAGGCAGTGTCGCCTGAAAAGCGTCATTGAGTTCGGGCACCTCTGCCGAAAAGGTCTCCGACGATGGATCCGAAGGAGCATCCAGCGAAACATACTCGGTTGTAGGCGGTGTTTTGAGAACACTTTTGCCACCGATATCTCGAACAAACTGAAATACACTCTGGACCTTCTCTTTTTCCTCCTCCTTGACTAGTACCTCCCACACAGGTTTTCCATGCACTTCTTCGAGTGAGTAACCACTCGTCTCCTGACAGGCGCGGTTGAATCGCTCGATCTTGCCATCGGAGTCAAGCACAAGAACAAAGCTTCCAGCCGTTTCGATAACCGCAGAAATAAAATCACGCTCTTTGTGAAGTTCAAGATTTTTTCGTTCTAGCTGAGTGTAGAGAACGCCGATCGCTTTGTTCGTTTTGCCAAGTTCGTTGTTCGCCTCTCCCAGCAGCTCGGCCTGACGCTTGACCTCTTCGGTCTTCTTAAAGAGATCGATGAAGACGGATACTTTCGCTTTTAGAACTTCAGCAGAAAACGGTTTGAAGATATAATCGACCGCGCCGACGGAGTAACCTTTGAAAACGTTTGTATCGTCTTTATCGCGAGCAGTGAGAAAGATGATCGGAGTACTCTGGAGCTTGACGCGTTCGCGAATGAGTTCTGCGGTTTCAAACCCATCCATCTCGGGCATCTGCACATCGAGCAGAATCACAGCGAATTCTGTCTTGAGCAATTCTCGTAACGCTTGACGGCCCGAAGTTGCCTTCACGAGATTCCCAACATCGGAAAGGATCGCATCGAGTGCGATGAGATTTTCCTGATGGTCATCAACGAGAAGGATATTAACGTTGGACATTAGCTCAAAATGTTCTCCATAATATCAAGATTACCGCCGTCGGGGATAACCATCACTTAGTTACGCAATTTTCTGATACAATCTTTCGCCTTCGGCTAACGAATTATAGCACTCTTCCACTTGTGTATGACGCAGATTTTCCTTTTGTCCCAAGCCAAGGATCCCCTCGTGGGAAAGACTTTTATAGAGCAACTGATGCACATGCTCCTGCAACCCTTTACTGAAATAGATCAGAACATTCCGGCACAGGATCAGATTAAAATCATTGAATGAGCCGTCCGTCACAAGATCATGCTTAGCGAACAGGATCTTCTCGCGAAGCGAACCATCCATGATGCAATGGCCGTAACGCTCCTGATAGTAATCGGAAAACGTACCTGCGCCTCCTGCCAGAATGTAGTTGTCGTTGTACTTGGCCGTTTCTTCGAGCCGATAGATCCCATTTCTTGCGCGAGCCAGCACAGCTTCATTCACGTCCGTTGCATAGATCCGACAACGATCAAGCAGTCCGCACTCATGTAGGATGATAGCCGTCGAATACACCTCTTCGCCTGAAGCGCAACCTGCATGCCAGACACGAATGAACGGCGACTTTTCGAGCACAGGGACAACTAGTGTTCTGAGTGCACGATAAAACTCGGGATCCCGAAACATCGAAGTGACATTGACTGTCACTGTCGCGAGAAATCGTTTCCAGGCAACTGGATCGTGAAAGATCTTTTCCTGGAGTCCGGAAATCGTTGAGAGATTCTCTGAATGAAGACACTTCCAGATTCTTCGCCGAAGCGAAGAGGGAGAATACTCTCGAAAGTCGAACCCGTATCGTTTGTAAATTCCCTCCAGCAACAATTGCATCTCTAGCGTCTCAACGGCTAGGGCATCATCAGTTTGCGAATCCAGCTCTCCTGACTTCAGAGCACCATTCTCGAACATTGCGCTAGGGGCAGCAGTAGTATCGAAACCCCATGTGCTTACGTTGGACGGGTCCTGGTCCGCGTCGGAATCCGAATCCTCAGCCTGAGAATCGTCGGTCTCATTCACCTGCATACTACTCTGATCATCATTTCCCTGTCCCTCACTGCTCTGGGTTTCTGTACCCTCGGTTTCGGTTGTGAGCAGATCTTGTTGCAGGATCAATGGCTCCTGCTGCTCGAGATCGGGCAGCGGGGGTAGCTCTTCTTTGAGCTTCAGTCGGTCCATCGGAAGTTGCTTCTCGCTCATTGGGTTATTTGTACATCCAGATCCTGAGCAACGACAGCAACTGATCGACGTCCACAGGTTTCGTAATGTAATCGCTTGCTCCAGCTTCGATACATCGTTCACGATCACCCTTCATCGCCTTTGCTGTAACCGCGATGATCGGCAGCGATTTGAACTTCTTGTTCTTGCGGATGGTCCGCATGGCTTCATAACCATCCATTCCAGGCATCATGACATCCATGAGTACTGCCTCAATCCCTGGCGTCTTCTCAAGGAAGTCAATTCCATCTTTGCCATTCTCCGCGTACACGACTTCCATTTGATGCCGCTCGAGGATACTGGTAAGCGCAAAGATGTTTCGAATATCATCATCGACAACGAGCACTTTTTTCTGTGCAAGCGTGACTTCGTTGTGATGCATGTTCTCAAGTCGTGATCGCTTATCCTCTGGGAGATTTGCTTCCACCCTGTGCAGGAAGAGCGCCGTCTCATCGAGAAGTCGATCAATCGAACTTACACCCTTTACGATCACCGCTTCGGCAAGTTTGTTGAGTTCGTTTGCCTGCTTGACCGTTAAGTCGCGGCCAGTGTAAACGACGATCGGAAGATCCTTGAGTTCAAGCTCGCTTCTGATCTTCTTGATCAGTTCGAAGCCGCTCATATCTGGCAACCCAAGGTCGAGCACGGTGCAGTCAAAACGATCATTTTTCAGCTGTTGCAGCGCTTCTTCGCCGGTTCCGACGCAGACCATTTCGACATCATCGTCACCGATCATCTCCTTGATCGTCTTGCGCTGGTTCTCATCATCCTCGACGACAAGCAATCGTTTGATCGGACGCTCAACGAAGTCCTTGATATTGTCCATCGCCTGAGCCATCCCCTCGGCAGAGACGGGTTTTCTCACATGTGCAAGTGCTCCCAGCTTCCGATTTCTCGGCAGTTCGTCGCCGGCACTGACAATATGAACTGGAATGTGGCGCGTTGTCGGATCGTGTTTCAGTCGATCGAGGACGGCGAGGCCATGCATGCCCGGAAGTTGAATGTCGAGCGTGATCGCATCCGGTTTGAACCTGCGCGCAAGAAGCAGCGCTGATTCACCACGTCCTGCGACGATCCCTTTGAAGCCTTTATCGCGCGCCATGTTCAGAAGGATGCGCGCGAAGTTCGGATCGTCCTCGACGACAAGAAGTGTCCTGTCGCCCGGTTCGATCTGTGCCTGATCGTCTTCAACCTGATTTTCGATCAGCACGGATGGGTCAGAACCGTAACTCATCGTTAGCGCTGCCTTGTCGATCGGCGCAGCCGGTGCGTGCGGTGCAAGCAATGCTGTCGGCATCCACGGTTCATCGGGGCTCTCGCGAACACCGATCGTGGTCGGAGCATAGGTCTGCGGCAGGTAAAGCGCAAAGCTGCTGCCTTCACCAGGTTCGCTTGTCAGTTTGATCTCGCCCCCCAGCAATCTTGCGATCTCACGGCTAATGGAGAGACCAAGACCGGTGCCACCATAGTTACGGCTTGTCGTCCCGTCAGCCTGCTGGAATGCCTCAAAAATGATTCGGTGCTTCTCTTTTGGTATTCCAATGCCAGTATCCTTCACAGTAAATGCGATCACTTGCTCCGCACGATTGAGCAGTTCATTGTCGAACTGGCCCTGATTATCGACAGGTGCCATTGTGAGCGTGACCTGTCCCTTCTCCGTGAATTTGAATGCATTCGAAAGAAGATTCTTCAACACTTGCTGAAGACGCTTCGAATCGGTAGTGATCATTGCTGGAGTTCCTGCCCCGACCGCGATCTCGAAACCAAGTTGCTTCTCGTGCGCGATCTGATTGAAGGTTCGCTCCATGTCGGACTTCACATCATTGAGCCGCACTTCACTCACTTCGACAGCCATCGTCCCGGACTCGATCTTAGAAAGGTCGAGTATCTCGTTGATCAGCGCGAAGAGATCTGCGCCGGACGAATGGATGGTCTCTGCGAACTCGACCTGCTTGCCCGTAAGGTTGTGCTCAACGTTATCAGCAAGCATTTTCGAAAGAATGAGCATGCTGTTAAGCGGAGTGCGCAGCTCATGCGACATATTCGCGAGGAATTCCGACTTGTATTTTGAGGTAAGCGCCAACTGCTCAGCTTTATCTTCGAGGGCGCGTCTCGCAAGTTCGATCTCGCGATTCTTGTTCTCAACTTCTGTCTTCTGTTCGCTGAGAAGTTGTGCCTTCTCTTCGAGCTCTTCATTGGTCTGCTGCAATTCCTCCTGCTGCTGCTTGAGGAGTTCTTCAGAAGCTTGCAGCGATTTTGCCTGTTGCTCGAGTCGACGGTTCGTGCCGGTGAGCTCCTGCTGCTGGCTCTGCAATTCCTGCGTAAGGGATTGGGACTGCGCAAGCAGCGACTCTGTGCGCATGTTTGCTTCGATCGTGTTCAATACGATACCGATCGATTCCGTCAACTGATCAAGTAATGCAAGATGGTTATCGTTGAAGGAGTGGAACGACGCTAACTCGATGACGGCTTTCACCTGCCCTTCGAAGAGTACCGGCAAGACGACGATATTGAGCGGTGCTGATTCACCAAGACCAGAGTTGATCTTGATATAGTCGTTCGGCACACCGTTAACGAGAATTCTTTCCTTCTCGAGTGCGCATTGCCCGACAAGACCTTCGCCCATCCTGAATTCATTGCTCAAGTTCTTGCGCTCTTTGTATGCGTAGCTCGCAAGCAGTTTGAGAATCACTTCTTCGCCGACCGTCTCCGTAATATAGAAGACGCCATGCTGAACGCTGACGAGCGGTCCAAGCTCGGAAAGAATCAGCCTGGACACTGTCCAGAGATCTTTCTGACCTTGCAGCAACCTGGTGAAGGTAGCAAGGTTTGTTTTGAGCCAATCCTGCTCCGTATTCTTGTGGGTCGTGTCCTTGAGATTACGGATCATCTCGTTCACGTTATCCTTGAGGTAGGCGACTTCACCCGCCGCTTCGACCGTGATGGACCGTGTGAGATCACCCTTCGTTACCGCAGTAGCTACTTCCGCCATTGCGCGGATCTGCGTCGTCAAGCTGGCCGCAAGTCTATTTACGTTATCTGTAAGATCGCGCCATGTTCCACTTGCACCAGGTACGTTGGCCTGGCCGCCGAGCTTCCCTTCGATACCTACTTCACGAGCCACGGTGGTTACCTGATCGGCAAACGTGGCAAGCGTGTCGATCATAGCATTGATCGTGTCAGCCAACTCGGCGATTTCGCCCATGGCCTCCACCGCGAGTTTGCGTTTGAGGTTACCATTCGCAACCGCGGTAACAACTCGAGCGATACCTCGCACCTGAGCGGTAAGATTACCGGCCATGAAGTTTACATTGTCGGTCAGATCCTTCCATGTACCGGCAACGCCTTTTACTTCTGCCTGACCACCAAGCTTACCTTCCGTGCCTACTTCACGAGCCACGCGCGTTACTTCCGATGCGAACGAGCTGAGCTGGTCCACCATCGTATTGATCGTGTTCTTTAGCTCGAGTAGTTCTCCCTTTACATCGACAGTGATCTTCTTCGAGAAATCTCCATTGGCTACTGCTGTCGTTACATTCGCGATGTTTCGCACCTGAGCGGTAAGGTTAGATGCCATGAAGTTCACATTGTCTGTGAGATCCTTCCATGTACCGCTAACTCCCCTTACTTCCGCTTGTCCGCCAAGTTTTCCTTCGGTACCTACTTCACGCGCTACACGTGTTACTTCCGATGCGAAGCTATTGAGCTGGTCCACCATCGTATTGATCGTGTTCTTGAGCTCGAGCATTTCTCCCTTTACATCTACCGTGATCTTCTTGGAGAGATCTCCATTAGCCACGGCCGTTGTAACTTCGGCGATGTTTCGCACCTGCCCCGTAAGATTACCGGCCATGAAGTTTACATTGTCTGTGAGATCCTTCCACGTTCCGGAGACTCCCTTCACTACGGCCTGACCGCCAAGGTTTCCTTCCGTACCTACTTCACGAGCTACACGTGTTACTTCCGATGCGAATGAGCTAAGCTGGTCCACCATCGTGTTGATCGTGTTCTTCAGCTCGAGCATTTCTCCCTTTACATCTACCGTGATCTTCTTGGAGAGATCTCCATTCGCCACGGCCGTGGTAACTTCAGCGATGTTACGCACCTGACCGGTAAGGTTGCCAGCCATCGAGTTTACATTATCGGTGAGATCTTTCCATGTGCCCGAGACTCCCTTTACCTGCGCCTGACCTCCGAGCTTTCCTTCCGTTCCTACTTCACGAGCCACACGCGTTACTTCCGACGCGAACGAGCTAAGCTGGTCCACCATCGTGTTGATCGTGTTCTTGAGCTCGAGCATTTCTCCCTTTACATCTACCGTGATCTTCTTGGAGAGATCACCATTCGCTACCGCTGTTGTAACTTCTGCGATGTTACGCACCTGACCGGTAAGGTTGCCGGCCATTGAATTTACATTATCCGTAAGGTCCTTCCATGTGCCAGCGACGCCACGCACTTCTGCCTGACCTCCAAGCTTTCCTTCTGTACCTACCTCACGCGCCACACGTGTTACTTCCGATGCGAACGAGCTGAGCTGGTCCACCATCGTATTGATCGTGTTCTTGAGCTCGAGTGTTTCTCCCTTTACATCTACTGTGATCTTCTTCGACAGATCGCCATTAGCAACCGCCGTCGTCACCGCAGCGATATTTCGCACTTGTGAAGTAAGGTTACCTGCCATGAAGTTTACATTGTCGGTTAGATCCTTCCACGTACCGGCAACTCCTTTCACTTCTGCCTGACCACCTAGTTTTCCTTCTGTTCCTACTTCACGAGCCACGCGAGTTACTTCCGAAGCGAACGAGCTTAACTGGTCCACCATCGTGTTGACCGTGTTTTTCAGCTCCAAAATTTCGCCTTGGGCATCTACAGTGATCTTCTTGGAGAGATCGCCATTTGCTACCGCTGTTGTAACTTCAGCGATGTTACGAACCTGACCGGTAAGGTTACCGGCCATCGAATTCACATTATCTGTGAGATCTTTCCATGTTCCTCCGACCCCACGAACCTCGGCCTGGCCACCAAGTTTTCCTTCGGTACCTACTTCGCGCGCAACACGTGTTACTTCCGAAGCGAAGCTATTGAGCTGGTCCACCATCGTATTGATGGTATTTTTCAACTCGAGAATTTCACCTTTCGCATCGACCGTGATCGTCTTCGAAAGATCGCCGTTCGCTACGGCCGTTGTCACCTCAGCGATGTTACGAACCTGCGCTGTGAGGTTACCGGCCATGAAGTTTACATTGTCTGTCAGATCCTTCCATGTACCCGCGACGCCACGCACCTCTGCCTGACCACCAAGCTCTCCTTCTCTTCCTACTTCACGAGCCACGCGTGTTACTTCGGAAGCGAACGAGCTGAGCTGGTCCACCATCGTATTGATCGTGTTCTTCAGCTCAAGCATTTCTCCCTTTACGTCTACAGTGATCTTCTTCGAGAGATCGCCATTAGCTACTGCCGTTGTAACTTCAGCGATATTACGGACCTGACCGGTAAGGTTACCAGCCATCGAGTTCACATTATCGGTGAGATCCTTCCACGTTCCAGAAACTCCTTTTACTACTGCCTGACCACCAAGTTTTCCTTCTGTTCCTACTTCACGCGCTACACGAGTCACTTCCGAAGCGAACGAGCTAAGCTGGTCCACCATCGTATTGATCGTGTTCTTCAGTTCAAGAATCTCTCCCTTTGCGTCGACGGTGATTTCCTTCGAGAGATCACCATTTGCCACAGCAGTTGTAACTTCAGCAATATTTCGCACCTGTGCGGTGAGATTTCCTGCCATGAAGTTTACACTGTCGGTGAGGTCCTTCCACGTTCCCGAAACTCCCTTTACTGCAGCCTGACCGCCGAGTTTACCTTCAGTACCTACTTCACGGGCAACACGCGTTACTTCCGACGCGAACGAGCTTAGCTGGTCCACCATGGTATTGACGACCTTGCCGGTACGCATGAACTCTCCTTTGAGCGGGCGGCCATCAAGGTCGAGGGCCATCGTTTGAGAGAGATCCCCTTTCGCGACGGCACCGATGACGCGCGCAACTTCCGTCGTTGGCTGGGCCAGATCAGTGATGAGCGTGTTGACAGAATCCACACATGAATCCCAGCCACCGGACGCGTGTCGTAGCGTCGCCCGCTGATTGATCTTTCCTTCTTTACCTACCACTGAGCTGATCCGCTCCAATTCCTGAGTAAGTCGCTCGTTCATTCCGATCACATCGTTCAAAGTCTCCGCGATCTTGCCAACGATGCCAAGATCATCGGCATCAAATCGGACACTGAAATCTCCCTTCTGTTCCTACTTCACGCGCTACACGAGTCACTTCCGAAGCGAACGAGCTAAGCTGGTCCACCATCGTATTG